>JABAOF010003647.1_pt4 | contig 64756 bp, 57 predicted proteins | sample 7062171 | NCBI WGS metagenome assembly JABAOF01 (sample SAMN14538628, study PRJNA623070) | marine sediment metagenome | biome: marine biome [ENVO:00000428]; feature: marine pelagic biome [ENVO:01000023]; material: deep marine sediment [ENVO:00002113] | place: India: Gulf of Khambhat ...
CTGGTTCTTAATCCCTGGGACGAGTTTGCAGTCGAAGAGGCGCTACGGATCAAGGAAGCCCATGGTGGTCAGGTGACGGCGATCAGCCTCGGCCGTGAAGATGCCAAGGAAGCGCTCAAGCAGGCGTTAGCAATGGGCTGCGACCAAGCCTATCTCGTCAGTGACCCTGCGCTAGCAGGCGCAGATTCCACCGCGGTATCCAGAGTGCTCGCAGCTGCGGTGAACAAGATGGATGCTGTGGATCTGGTCTTCTTCGGTCGGGCTTCTGTCGATAGCGACACAGGTGTCACCGGGGCGCAAGTCGCGCGAACTCTGGGCTGGCCCTCCCTGGGTCTGGTCGCGGAAATCAGTTCGCTCAACCCGGACGAGAACAAAATCGCCGTTGAAAGAATGCTGGACGAGGGTCGCCAACAAGTCCGCAGCTCAATGCCTGCAGTTGTCAGCGTGGTTAAGGAGATCAATGAACCACGGTATCCATCTTTCATGGGCATCCGGAAAGCCTCGAGAGCGGAGATCCCGATCTGGTCTACCTCTGAACTTGGATTAGACGATGTCCCCGCCCCAGCGATCTCTTGGCCTGAGATCTTCGCTCCACCAATGGTTGAAACTGAAGTCGAGATGATCGAGGGTGAGACACCAGATGAGAAAGCGACAAAGTTGGCTGAACGACTTCTTGATGAGAAGGTGATCTAATGTCAAACAAAGTCTATGTATACATCGATCACTTTGCCGGGGAAGCGGTGCCTGCCTCCTGGGAGGCGCTTGGTGTTGCTCGATCTCTTGCCGATTCCTTTGGTGGTGGGGTAAGTGCTGTGGTCTTGGGTGAGGGGGTCGACAACATTGCCAAGCAGGCCGTGGCATATGGTGCAGACGAGGTGACCAAGGCGGATGATAGTGTGTTGAAGGACTTTCGAGCCGAAGCATTCGCCACGCTTGTTTCTGAGATCGTGAAATCAGCGGAGGTTTTCGTGCTTCCAACCACAAGCCGGACACGTGAACTAGCCGGTATGGTCGCCATCGATCTCGATACAGGCGTGATGCCCGATGTCGTTGCTTTTGAAGTTCAGGACGGCACTGTGTTGGCCACACGACCGATCTACGCCGGTAAACTGATGACCAAGGTGGTTTGTCGTGAGAAGCGACCACAGATACTCACCCTTCGAGGACGGTCCTTCCCCAAACCGGAGCCGGATCCCACGCGAAGCGGCGAGATTGTGGATGTGGTTGCTGAGGTCGGTGACTTGGCAACGGAGGTCACGGGTTACTCTGACGCAGAAGCCGGTGTGAGTCTTTCGGACGCTGCGGTAATCATCTCCGGTGGTCGCGGGGTTTCTAATAATCCATCCCTCACACCGCCGGAAGGGATTACTGATGAAGGGGAACAAGAAATTTGGCGAGCGCAAAAGGGATTCGAACTCATTCGCGAGCTGGCGGAGGTTCTTGGTGCTGCCGTCGGCGCCAGCCGTGCGGCTGTAGATGCGGGGTACGTCCCTTATGCCTATCAGGTGGGGCAGACGGGAAAAGTGGTTTCACCGGATCTTTATATCGCGGCAGGAATCTCAGGCGCTATCCAGCATTTGGCGGGAATGCGTACGGCAAAGACCATCGTGGCCATCAACAAAGATACGGAAGCCCCGATTTTCAAGTTGGCGCGTTTCGGGGTTGTGGGTGATCTCTTCGAAGTCCTGCCTCCCCTTACGCAGGCGCTGAAGGAACGACTCGGGAAGTGATCTTCGTGGCAGCTGGCGACGATCTCTCGAGAATGCGAATCACTTATAGGGCGCACGCAAGTGCGCCTTGTGATTTCATGGGTGCCTGCGCTCTCGCGCGTTTTATCTGGCCCGGATCCCGCGTCGAATGTCATGCGGAGTTGACCGTGTGAGCGAGAAGCCGTATACCTGATTCAATAACAAGATGGGAACATCAAAGGTACTTTTCTCACCGACAATACAATGGCTGGGAGCTGGTTTGGGTTGCGGCTTCTTGACCTTAGCCTGCGTGGCTGTAGGTCTTTTCCTCTTAATGTCAAGAATGCCTATGTCAAGGACGCCGGAAGTGGTATTCGACGTAACGCCGCATCCAACGGAAGGCTTGGATCGCCAACCGACACAAACTTCCACTAGCGAAACTTTGCCCCCGCTCCCAACGGACAATAGCCAACCCGGGAAGGATTCGCCTGTTGGCCACATCGTCTTTACGTGCTTTATCAATGGCTTCGATGAGATCTGCCTTATGAACGCGGATGGAAGCGATCAGCGGCGTCTTACGAAGGTACAGGCCACCGATTTTTACGCCTCGCTGGCACCAGACGGATCGGCGATCGTCTTTTCTTCGCGGAGGAAAGACGGCTTCCAGATTTACTCCATGGATCTTGACGGAAACAATGTGCAGCGACTTTCCGAACGGATTGGAAGCCTCTTCGCGCCGGATATCTCGCCAGACGGGGAACTGATTGTTTTTGCCAACGTGCGTCAGGGACACCAGGCGATTTGGGTGATGAACCGCGACGGCAGCGATGCGCACAGCTTGACAGAAGGAACCTGGGATGACCTCGACCCTGTCTGGTCTCCAGATGGTCGACAAATCTCATTCGCCTCTACACGTGGGGGCACTCGTCAGCTGTATGTCATGGATGCAGATGGTTCCAACGTGCGAAAGGTTACGCCCGACTTGCCGGATATGGGCGGTCGGAATGATTGGTCGCCTGACGGAAAAAGCTTGGCTTTTTATGCCGGCCCCCAGTTGAACCACAATATCTACCTGATCGATTTGGATGGGACGAACTTGCGTCAATTAACGGATGGTGGTGATAACTTGGCGCCGTCGTTTTCGTCTGATGGGCAGTGGGTTGCATTTACATCTTATCGTGATGGAAACAATGAGATCTACATTATGCGCGTGGACGGAAGTGAGATCAGACGTATAACTTCAAACACTCGTGCCGATTGGCAACCTCGTTGGGGGCCGTAACGAATATAAGCTAACACACTACCCTTGAGACTAGCAATGCTTCTGCTACAATCAAGTATCCGACACCTGTTGGAGAAGCGATGGCAAAACTCGGTGCTTTTACATTCGTGTTGCATTCGCATATGCCGTATGCACGACAAGCAGGACGCTGGCCGCATGGTGAGGAATGGCTCCATGAGGCAACGGCGGAAACATATATCCCACTCCTAAATGCACTCAACGAGCTCGTTGAAGATCATGTGCCCGCACATCTCACTCTTAGTCTAACCCCAATCCTCCTCGAGCAGCTCGCCGACGAAGATGTACGCACGAACTTTGAGTTCTACCTGAATGAGAAGATAAAAGCCGCGTCCCAGGACATCGTACGATTCGAAGAGGTTGGCGAATCACATTTTATAAAACTGGCAACCTTCTATCGAGACTGGTATGAGGACATCCGCAGAAGTTTCTCGGACAAGTATGACCATGACTTGGTAGGTGCTTTTCGCAACTTGCAAAAAAGTGGGATGATCGAGATCATCACCAGCGCTGCCACCCACGGTTATCTGCCGCTGCTCAATCGGGATGAATCGATCAACTTGCAACTTCGTACCGCAGTTGAGGGCTATAAGCGTTACTTCGGTCGTTCACCACGTGCAATCTGGCTTCCAGAAAGTGCCTACCGACCAGGCTACATCGACGATGAGGGGCGTGAGCGACCCGGGCTCGAACAATTCCTCTCTAAACGTAAAATCAAATTGTTTTTCACAGAGACTCACATGATTGAAGGCGGACGTCCTGTTGGCGTTGCTGCCGGTGAGGCCATCGGTCCGTATGGGGCTGTGATGCGACGCTACCTGGTGCCCTTTGCTGAGGTTCAGCCAAGTGAGCCTGCCACTACCTTTCGACCTTATTATGTGTCGGAACCAAATGTCGCCGTGATCGGACGCAACAATCGTACTGGCTTGCAGGTTTGGAGCTCGGAGTGGGGATATCCGGGAGAACACGATTATCGGGAGTTTCACAAGAAGGATGGCATCTCTGGTATGCAATACTGGCGGGTCACTGGGGCTGAAGTCGATCTGGCGGAAAAAGATGCCTATCACCCTGAGTGGGCTGCCTATAAAGTTGGTCAACACGCCGACCATTTTGCCCATCTTGTGGAAACACTGATCTCAGAGTATCAGGCTCAGAGTGGAGAATTTGGCATAATCTCAGCCAACTATGATACAGAGCTGTTTGGGCATTGGTGGTTTGAGGGTGTCGAGTGGATCAAACAGGTCTTGCTTAGGCTAGCAACTTCCGAGATCGTCGAACTGACAACAGCGTCTTCCTACCTCAGATCTCATCCCCCCGATACGGTACTCCATCTCCCTGAGGGATCCTGGGGAGCTGGTGGAACTCATTTTGTTTGGGATAACACCGACAACCGATGGATGTGGCCCATCATCCACGGTGCGGAAAAGCGTATGTTGAAGGCTGTCCAAGCACGTCGGTCCGCGCGCGGCGCGGCGAGGAAGGTTCTCGATCAAGCTGCACGAGAATTGCTCTTGCTCCAATCTTCCGACTGGCCCTTCTTGGTTACGACGGGTCAGGCGCGTGAATATGCGATCCAGCGCTTCCGTCAGCACGCGGAGCGCTTCGATCTGCTCTTGGATTCCCTCGAGCGGAACGAGCCTGATGCAGATCTGGCAGAGAAGCTGTGGGAGAGGGACAAGGTCTTCCCGGAAATTAATTATCGTTGGTTCGAAGAATAGTGTTTGATGGATGATCTGGGAGAGGCGGGTTTGTGGAAATGGCGATCCGAAAACACGCCCGTAGCGGTGGGATTTTGCTCCATCCGACGTCATTGCCGACAGAGTACGGTATCGGAGATTTAGGCCCAGCCGCGCATCATTGGATTGAATGGTTGAATGAGTCGGGCTGTAAACTCTGGCAAGTACTCCCCTTGGGCCCAACAGGCTATGGTGATTCCCCGTATCAGAGTTTTTCATCATTCGCAGGCAATCCGATGTTGATCAGCATCGATGTGCTGATGCGAGAAGGGCTATTATCATCTGCGGATCTCGAACCACTCCCCGAGTTTCCTGCTGACAGAGTTTCATATCGCGACGTGATCCCTCTCAAACGACGTCTGTTAGGTGTAGCCTTTCAGAGATTTGCTGATGGCGAGACGGTGAAACTCATCGACGAATTTCACGCTTTCCGCAAGGAGAACGAATCTTGGCTAATGGACTACGCGCTTTTCATGGCACTCAAAGGCGCGCATGGTGGTGCCGCTTGGACATCGTGGGAACCTGCTCTGGTAAAGCGCCGGCCCAAAGCTTTGAGAGAAGCGGAAAGACGACTGGATTCAGAGATCGAGCGTGTTTGCTTCCAACAATTCATCTTCTTTCGCCAGTGGGCGAGAGTGCGCGCCAAAGCAAATGAATTGGGAATTAAACTGATTGGTGACGTCCCCATCTTCGTCGCCCACGATAGCGCCGATGTGTGGGTGAACCCGCACCTTTTTATTCTGGACGAAGCGGGGATACCGACCGTCGTCTCCGGCGTGCCACCCGATTATTTTTCTGCCACCGGCCAGCGTTGGGGGAATCCGATTTACCGCTGGGATCATATGGAGGCGGATGGCTTTAAGTGGTGGGTCCAACGATTTCGTGCCGTCTTGTCTTTGGTGGATTTCGTTCGTCTGGACCATTTTCGTGGTTTCGAGGCTTATTGGGAGATACCGGCAGAATACCCCACGGCCGAAAAAGGTAGGTGGGTTCCAGCACCTGGCGAGAAATTGCTTGAGCTCCTACGGAAAGAGCTTGGCGAGTTGCCCATCATCGCCGAAGACTTAGGCGTAATCACCCCAGAAGTAGAGTCGCTCCGAGACGGATTCGATTTACCGGGGATGAGAATCCTCCAGTTCGCTTTCGAGGGAAAACCCGACGACGAATTTCTTCCGCACAACTACCCTCGTCGTACTGTCGTGTATACCGGCACACATGATAACGATACATCCAAAGGTTGGTACGAAGCGGCTCCCGAGACGGTACAGGATTTTTGTCGACGTTATCTGGCTAGTGATGGCAACCATATCGCCTGGGATATGATCCGTGCAATTTGGGGGTCGGTAGCCGAACTCGCTGTCGCACCAATGCAGGATTTCCTCGAACTGGGAAGTGAGGCGCGGATGAACTTCCCGGGCCGGGCGGAAGGAAATTGGAATTGGAGGATGCAGGAAGCTCACCTCACACCTGAACTTGCTGCTAGCGTCAGAGAATTGAATTTTCTATATGATCGTCTACCAAAAAATGACTTCAAATCGCAATGAAGGATGATTGGATCTCCCGGCACCAGGGCACTTCGGAATCAGAATTCATTAGGATCGTGGGCATGTTAACCCGAGGTGCCCAGGTGCCTAGGCGCCCAGGTGCCCATTTAGGTTAAGGAGGTATTGCACGATGAAAATCGCTGTGATCAGCGACAGCCATGACAATATATGGAAACTTGGCGACGCGATCCCCCATCTTCAAAAAGCAGATGCAGTTATTCATTGTGGAGACCTGTGCGCACCGTTTATGGTGAAACGCATGGGGGAAGGATTGGGGGAGATCCCGATCCATATCGTATGGGGGAATAACGATGGCGATACCTTTCTGATAGCGAAGGTGGCGAGCCGATTCCCGAACGTTAAGCTTCATGGACCAATGGCTCAGATTGAATTAAACAGCCTAACTGTAGGGGTAAACCATTACCCCGCGATTGCCAGGGGGTTGGCACTTTCTGGGGAATACGACGTGGTTTGTTACGGCCACGATCACAGCGCCCATGAGGAGAAAATCGGACAATGCTTGCTCCTCAATCCTGGAGAGTTGATGGGGATGAACGGTCGCAGCACGATCGCGTTTGTTGATTCAGAACGCCGGGATGTGGAATTCGTAGAGCTGTAGAAAAAAAAGACCGCCCTGGTGTATGCCAAAGCGGTTGATGCCCCTGCGGCGACTCGAACGCCGGCCGCTGGCTCCGGAGGCCAGTGCTCTATCCAACTGAGCTACAGGGGCTCATTCAATCCGATTGTATCCCAAGCGCGCTGAGGCTTCAAGCGAGTGTAGAATCGACTTCCTCTCCCCTTTGGAGAGAATGAGCCGATTTCTAGTTGCTACTCCACCCGACTTTGGGCGTCCATCACGGCCACGGCCGCGATGCGAACGATATCCGCCACATCGTCGCCCGTTTGCAGGACATGGACGGGCGCACCGATCCCAAGCAAGATAGGACCTATCGCCTGTACGCCTCCGAGGCGAGCGAGCAGCTTGTATGCAATGTTCGCTGCTTCGAGCGAGGGAAAAACCAAGACGTTGGCATCTTTGACCTTGCTAAAGGGGTAGCGTTCTTCGATGATCTCTGGGACGACGGCGGTATCAGCTTGCATCTCACCATCGATGACTAAATCTGGACGTTTGGCGCGCACGAGTTCGATAGCATGACGCACCTTTGCAGATAAACGATGCTTGGTACTTCCGAAGTTGGAGAAGGATAACATGGCCACGCGCGGTTCAATCTCCAGCTGCTCAGCAAAATCCGCGGCCAAGCATGCGATCTCAGCCAGGTCTTCAGCGGTTGGATCGATGTTGACGGTCGCATCCGTGAAGATGTACACGCGATCATCAGCGATCATGAGGTAGAGGCCGGCAGCGCGTGAAGCGCCCTCGCGTGTGTGAAAGATCTCCAATGCCGGGCGGATCACTTCGGGGTATTCGTACGTCAAGCCCGAGACAAACGCATCAGCGTCCCCTGCGGCAACCATCATTGGACCGAAGATGTTGGGCTGCTGCACTCGACGACGAGCCCTGCTGAGAGTCATCCCTTTACGTTGGCGGAGATGGTAATATGCTTGAGCATATTCTTCCGCACGGTCGAAATTGATCGGATCGATGATCGGGGCGTCGCAGACCAGACCGAGCGTTCTCAACTTTTCCTTGATGACCTCGGGTCTACCCAGCAGGATTGGGGTGGCGATCTCCTCCTCAGCGATTTGGACTGCTGCGCGAATAATCTTGGTTTCTTCACCCTCACCGAAGACTACGCGCTTTGGTGCCTGGCGAGCTTTGTTCATGATGAAATGGCGTACACGGGCGCCTCTACCTTGGCGTAGGGAAAGCTCTTCACGGTAGGCGTCCAGATCGATATTCTGGCGTGCAACGCCGGTGTCCATGGCGGCTTTTGCCACGGCGGGCGCCTCCCAGAGTAAGACACGCGGATCGAAAGGTTTGGGGATGATGTAATCTGGTCCAAAACGAAGGCTTTCCAAGCCATATGCGTGCAAAACACTATCCGGGACGTCCTGTTTGGCCAGATTGGCAAGGGCATAGGAGGCCGCAATTTTCATCTCTTCGTTGATTGCACGTGCGCGCACGTCAAGTGCGCCGCGGAAGATGAAAGGAAATCCGAGAACATTGTTGATCTGATTAGGGTAATCGCTGCGCCCTGTCGCAACGATGGCGTCCGGGCGAACCTCCTTGGCGAGATCGTACCGTATTTCAGGGTCAGGGTTTGCCATGGCAAATATCAATGGACGAGCCGCCATGGTCTGCACCATCTGAGGGGACAAGATATTGGCAACGGATAGACCATAAAAAATATCAGCCTCTCGGATTGCGTCCTCGAGTGTGCGCGCATCTGTTTGGGCGGCAAATCGAGCCTTGTACTGGTTTATCCCCTCCTTCCGATCCTGATGAATGACTCCGCGGCTATCGAGCATGAGAATGTTCTCGCGCGGTACGCCCAATCGTACAGCGAGTTCGCTGCAGGAGATCGCCGAAGCGCCTGCTCCAGAGACGACGATCTTCACCTCACGAATGTCCTTATCCACCAGTTCAAGACCATTCAGCAGCGCTGCGCCCGAGATGATAGCGGTGCCGTGTTGATCGTCGTGGAACACTGGGATGTCGAGTTGTTGTTTGAGTGTTTCTTCGATGTAGAAGCATTCCGGAGCTTTAATGTCTTCTAGGTTGATGCCACCGAAGGTCGGGGCAATGAGGGAAACGACTTGAATGAGTGTATCTGCATCTCTGGTGTCAACTTCGATATCGAAAACGTCGATGTCGGCAAAGATTTTGAACAATACCCCTTTCCCCTCCATAACCGGCTTGGAGGCGAGTGCGCCACGGTCACCCAATCCCAATATCGCAGTCCCATTGGAAATAACGGCTACAAGGTTACTCTTGGCGGTATATTCGAACGCCGTGGATGGATTCCTTTCAATTTCCAGGACGGGTTGAGCCACGCCAGGTGTGTATGCTAAAGACAGATCACGCTGTGTGACAAGAGGTTTGGTCGGGGTGACCGAAATTTTTCCTGGTCGGCCACGGCGGTGGTACTCCAAAACTTCATCTCGAGTTACGCTCATCCGAATACTCCTCCGGCAACAAGAATCGTTTGAAGAGTTCCTTGATGTGAAAATCCCTCACATGGTTAACCCAGATCTTCACATCTAATCCATTCTGAGCTTGCCATTTCTCACCATCTGCCCTGGCAAGCTGGAGGGCGGCCTCTACTTTAAGAAAACACAATAATGTTAACCGCAAATGTGTAAGATGGATGCGTAATTAGTTTATGGGGTTGGTGTGGGGAGGTTAGGTGCCGTCTTCCACGTTCCGATTCGGGTACCAGTCTTACATTTTCGAGAGCTTTGCTTCCGGCCCCATCGGGTTCGCGGAGGACTGAAAACGCTTCACGCTTCAGTATCCGTGATGTTAATTCTAGTCGATGTATCTGAATTCAAGGCTGAACCTCAAAGCACAGCTTGACCTTCGATGAAAAGATATGCTATAGTGAAACTACCGACCGGTCGGTAGGGTGCGTAGATGCAAAGATCCGACATCCTCCAAGCGGCTGCCCAGATCTTTCGCCAGAAAGGCTATCACGCCGCTACGATGAGAGATATTGCTGACGCCGTGCATCTGCAAAAACCAAGCCTCTATCACCACATCGACAGCAAGCAGGATATCTTACTTGCCATCCTTGATAAAGCCCTTGATTTGTTGATCGAGGATTTGCTGCAGGTCGTCGATTCTGAGATTCCGACTGAGGACAAACTGCGCCAAGCGATGCGCGTCTATACTGGCAGGCTGGCAGAAGACGCCGATCTCGCGGCAGTCCTGCTACTCGAGTACCGCAATCTGGAACCCGAATTACGCACTCGGCATATCGCCCGACGCGACCGCTACGAAGCTCTTTGGAGGCAACTCGTCCGTGAAGGTATCGAGTCAGGCGAGTTTCGCGAGGTGGATGAAGCCATTACAACTTTTGCCCTCCTTGGCGTTCAGAATTGGATGATCATTTGGTATCGCGAGGGGGGACGTTTGAGTGCCAAGGCATTAGCAGAGCAGTTTTGCGATTTGTTTCTAGAAGGACTTGCGAAGAATGAGGAGGCGGAGGAGGGATGAGCTCACCGATTGAGTTTTACAGATCGAGCGGTGGCGCCAGAATCTACCGCTTCCCACTCGAACTCTTTCCCATTCTCAAAGGCTTCGCTTACCTCGTCATCGCGGGCGAGATTGTAGCCTTGATCGATGTCGGTTCTGGGTTTGGCGACTCAAACGGTCAATTGGATGCTGGTATTACGGCACTCAGAACTCAGTTCGACGAAAAGATCGGATGGGAGGATCTGACCCACATTCTGATTACTCACGGTCATATAGATCATTTTGGTGGCTTACATTTCGTTCGCGAGCGTTCGAATGCAAAGATAGGCATTCATGAACTCGATTTTAAAGTTCTCGCCAGATACGAAGAACGCGTCGCCGTCACAGCGAAAAGCTTAAGGGAGTATTTGATTGAAGCCGGGGTGGATCAAGAGAGACGGGAAGGGATCATGAACATGTATTTGTTCAACAAGGTCTTCTTTTCGTCGTTGACACCGGATTTTACGTTTGAATCGGTGGGCATGTCCTTGGGTCCTTTGCGGATGTTCCACGTGCCAGGTCACTGTCCAGGCCATGTGGTCATTCAGGTGGACGATGTCTTGTTTTCTGGTGATCATATCTTGCTGGATACCAGTCCACATCAGGCACCAGAGCGATTGACGTTGAACACCGGATTGGAACACTACATTGCATCCCTCAACCGAACGCATGACTTGGGCGCGGAATGCTCACAGACCTTTGGCGGTCATGGGGGTGTGATGAACGACTTGCGAGGGCGGATCGACGAGATTCTCGAGGTCCATCAAGAAAGGTTGGAGCAAGTCTCTGATCTCTTGGATGAGCCGAAAACCGTGGTTGAAGTCGCGGATGCGTTGTTTCCAGATGTCGAAGGCTACGATCAACTTCTTGCGCTGGAGGAAACAGGAGCGCACATCGAATACCTGGAGCAACGTGGCTACCTAGAGATCGCGAACGAAGAAGATCTGGAACGAGATTCCGTAGTGAGTATTCGCTATCGTCGCACAACAGGGTTGGAAGGCGTTTCACTGCCGATCAGGTTTCGATCTGAGGAGAGGAATCGGCGTTTGTGACTTTGTTTGCCTTTGTTAAAAGAAGGTGCGACGGACGGTATGGGAGGAGGTAACCCTCCGAAGGAGTGTCCCATGTACTCATTTGAACCAACAGAAGAGCAACGCATGCTCATCGATGCCGTACATCGGTACGCGGAGAATGATTTGCGACCTGCAGCGCGCGACGCGGAGGAATCGGGAGATCTGCCACCAGCTTTGATCAAGAAGGGTTGGGAGCTAGGCGTGCTGCAAGCCAGCATCCCCGAAAAATATACGGGCTTTGGCGAACGCTCCGCAGTGACCGGTGTGCTGGCGGCTGAGGAGATGGCTTATGGAGATCTAGCAGCCACACTAGCGGTGATGACGCCGTCATCATTTGTGATACCCATTCTCATTGGGGGCACCGAGGAACAGAAAGGTCAATGGCTGCCTCCTGTCATTGAGGCCGAGTGGAAACCCTACGTGGCTGCCTTCATAGAGCCTGCATACGATTTTTACAGCAAGGAGATGAGCACGATTGCGAAGAAGGAGAAGAAGGATTATGTCCTTGAAGGACTAAAAGCCTATGTTCCTTTCGCGGATCAGGCGGAGGCTTTCCTAGTTTTTGCCCAATTGGATAGTCAGACGAACGCCTTTATCGTCCCAGCGACCACCGAAGGAATTAACGTCGGGGAGAGGGAAAAGCTATTAGGGATTCATGCGCTGCCAACCTTTTCGCTGGAATTGAAAGGTGTCCGAGTTTCTGAAGACGCGCGGGTTGGGGGCGCGCAAGGGTTCGACGCTACGCTTGCCATTGCGAGCACGCAGGTCGCCATTGCGGCGATGGCCGTAGGCATGAGTAAAGCTGCACTAGACTATGCGATTCCCTACGCCAAAGAGCGTGAGGTTTGGGGTACACCCATCGCCCAGAAACAAGCTATCGCCTTCATGCTGGCTGAGATGGCGATTGAGATTGAATCTATCCGTATGTTGGTGTGGGAAGCTGCCTGGATGTTGGATCATGGCAAGGAAGAAGCTGAAAAAACGGCATATCTTGCGCTAACAGGCGCTTCCGACATGGCTATGATGGTGACCGACCGGGCCGTCCAGGTTCTTGGAGGTCATGGCTATATCCGTGAACATCCTGTGGAATTGTGGATGCGTAATGGCCGCGGCATCCCCGTGTTTGCCGGACTAGCGATGGTATAGCTGGCCAAGGGCAATGGAAGGGAGAAGGTGAAATGATAAGCTTCGAGATGCCGGAAAAGATTGAACAAGCGATTGTGCTGGCCGAGATGACCGCTGAGAACATGATGCGCCCAGTTTCGCGCTACTTCGACGACCATGAGCACGAGATCCCATGGGATTACATTGAATTCATGCACAATTCGTTAAAGGCCATGGGAGGGGGTGCGATTTTACCTACATCCGAGGCGAAGGAGAAGAAAGGTCCTCGTATTGGCTATCAACGTTTAGCGTTTCAGGTTGAGATACTCTCTTGGGGTGATGTGGGTATCTACCTGTGCACACCCGACGGTGGGCTTGGTGCTGCTGCCGTCATTACAGCCGGCACACCGGAGCAGAAGGAGCGCTTTTTAGCCCAGCATGGTGCAGATGAACCCGCATTCGATGCTTTTGCGCTGACGGAGCCGCACGCCGGTTCGGCTATGCCGGCAGAAGTACGCACCACCGCCGTCCGTGAGGGGGACGATTGGGTTCTTAATGGGGAGAAGATCTTCATCACCGCTGGTCATAAAGCGCTGGTCGATTCGCAGGGTTTTGTGGTTGTCTGGGCGACGATAGACCCCAGCGCTGGCCGAGCCGGCGTGCGACCTTTTGTTGTGCAAGCTGGAACCCCGGGTTGCAAAGTGACCAAGCTCGAACACAAACTGGGAATACGTGCAAGTGATACAGTCTCGATCGTGCTTGATAATTGCCGCATCCCTTTCGAGAATATCCTGGGAAGCCCAGAGGTGGCTAAACCGGAGAGCGAGAAGGGTTTTAAGGGTGCCATGGCGACTTTCGACGCCACACGGCCCATCGTCGCTGCTTCCGCGTTGGGCACTGCCCGCGCTGCGCTTGAGCTTGTTAAAGAGCTTCTCGCCGAAAAAGGTGTGGAAGTCCGCTATGGTTTGCCTCGTTGCCGATTGACCAACATCGAGCGTGAGATCATCGACATGGAGGTCATGCTGCGCTCAACTTGGCTTCTGACGTTGAAATCCATGTGGATGATGGACGAGCGTAAGCCCAATACTTTGGAAGCTTCAATGTGTAAGGTGCGGGCGGGTGACGCGGTGGTTACGATCACCCAACGAGCGCTAGAATTGTTGGGTCCGCTGGGTTATACGCGCGAATACCTGCTTGAGAAGTGGTTCCGTGACGCGAAGATCAACGACCTCTACGAAGGTACGGGCCAGATCAATCGGTTGATCGTTGCCCGTCAAATCTTGAACTACACACGCCACGAGCTAAGCTGAATGACTCGATTTCTGTAACCTGTTAATTGAGGTTCAACGCTCCGCAAACTTCAAAACATAGATCTTTCTTCGAGGATCTATTCTGTGGATAAGATGAGAGGAGACGGCCCTATGGGTTACCAAGTTAAGAAGGCGGCCGTGATTGGATCCGGGACGATGGGAGGTGGCATTGCCGCGCTCTTGGCCGGGCTTGGCATTCCTACACTGTTGCTCGACATCGTTCCGAAAGAGCCAACGCCGGCCGAGGAGGCCTTAGGCCTCACATTAGACGATAAGCAAGTCCGTAATCGGATCATCGAGGGTGGCTGGAAGGCGGTGACGAAGAGCCGACCTCCTGCAATCATGAGTGAGGCATCCAAACTATTAGTCACACTCGGAAACTTGGAGGACGACTTCGATAAACTGGCAGAGGTCGACCTGATCATCGAGGCGATCGTTGAGGATCTCAAGATCAAACAAGATCTCTTCAAGCGCATCGATAAAATCCGAAAAGATACATGTATCGTTGCGACGAACACCTCGGGTTTGCCGATCCACGCGTTGGTGGAGGGACGGAGTAAGAGTTTTCAGGGGCATTTCTTGGGAATGCATTTTTTCAATCCACCGCGCTGGCTTAAATTGTTGGAAGTCATTGCCCACGACAAAACGCTCCCGGAGGTTCTCGATTTCGTTGTGCACTTCGGTGAGGAAGTACTTGGCAAAGGGGTCGTACTATGCAAGGACACACCAAACTTCATCGCCAACCGAATGTTTTCGATCGTGAGCACCTATGAGTTTGCGTACGCACTGGACAATGATTACGGCTTTGAGGAGATCGATGCCATTGCAGGTGAGCTCATCGGCCGCCCGAAAACGGCGATCTTCCGTCTGTTCGATCTCATAGGTCATGATGTCGCCGCGCACGTCTCGACCAACCTTTATGATCTAATCTCCGACGATGAGACGCGTGAGATCCTAAAGCACGAATCCACAGCCAAGTTGATGAGGGAGATGATCGATCGTCGCTGGCTCGGGAACAAGACGAAGGTCGGCTTTTACAAGCGGGTAGATACCGAGGATGGCAAACGCGAGTTCTGGGTGCTCAACCCAAAAACGATGGAGCATCAGCCGCCGCAAAAGCCACGCTTGGAGATCTTCAGTCAAGGGAAAGAGATCGAAGATCTCGGTGAACGCTATCGCTGGATCGTTTCACAAGTAGAGAACGAAGAAGCATCGGACGAGATTCGCAGGATGGCAGGTTTTATTTGGGAGACGGCAGCCAACGCCCTGGGATATGCCTCTCGAAGGATACCTGAAATCGCCGATCGATTTGTGGATATTGATCAAGCGATCAAATGGGGATTCGCCAATGAGATCGGTCCTTTTGAAATCTGGGACTCTTTGGGCGTGGAAGATACACTACAGCTTCTAGAGGAGAAGGAAATTACCATCGGACCATGGGTGAAGGAGATGCTCAAGGCGGGTTGCAAGACTTTCTATCAGCATGACAACGGTGAAGTTGTGGGCTATTACGACATCAAGAAGAAAGACTATGTTCCACTGGAGCGCGATGCGCGCATTTTACCTATCTCCACACTCAAAGCGAGGGACGACGCGATACTCAAGCGCAATGCGTCGGCCAGCCTAATTGATATGGGAGATAACGTGGGCCTCGTGGAGTTCCACAGCACAGCTAACGCCCTCGATCAAGACATATTTGATATGGTGGCTCATGCATTGGACCTGACCGAAGACGGTCGCTTCGATGCGTTGGTCATCGGCAATGAAGGACGACACTTCTCCGCGGGCGCCAACATCATGTTGATCTGGATGGCTGCCCTGCAGGAAGCTTTTGATCAAATTGAAACCTCTATTAAAAACTTGCAAGATGGTTTGACGCGCATTCGTTACTTCCCAAAACCAATCGTCGCCGCACCGCACGGAATGGTTTTGGGGGGCGGCGCCGAACTGGTCATGGCCTGCTCGAAACGTGTGGCTGCAGCTGAGACCTTCATCGGTCTGGTGGAGATGGGTGTTGGGGTGATCCCCGCAGGCACGGGTACAAAGGAGATGATCCGTAGGGTCATCAACCCGGTCATGCGTATCCAGAACGCAGATCCGAACTCGGTGATGATGAAAGTGTTTCAGCAGATCGCCTTAGCGAAAGTGGCTACCGGCGCATTCGAAGCATTTGAGATGGGTTTCTTCCAACTTGGCGATCGCGTGATCATGAAAAAGGAGCATTTACTTGCAGAGGCCAAACGCTCTGCGCTGGCTATGTTGCGCGAAGGATACAAACCGCCCATGCCTGAGAAAATATACGCCGCGGGGCGTGATGTGTTGGCCTATTTAAAAACTGCTGTATGGGACTTGCGGGAAAAGGGTTGGGCGACAGAACACGATGCGGTGATCGCTAATAAGCTCGCGCGCGTACTCTGTGGTGGCGAGTTGTCTGAGCCCACCTGGGTTCCGGAACAGTACATCCTCGATTTAGAGAGGCAGATATTTCTGGAACTGTGCCACGAACAGAAGACGCTCGATCGGTTGGCGCATATGATTGAGCATAATAAACCGTTAAGGAATTGACTATAAGGGTAAATGATATCTAAGATAGGGATTAGGAATCAGGGATCAGGCACTTGGGCACCGTGGCACCTTGGATGCTACTCCCCCCTTAGTGCCCAGGTGCCCGAGTATCCAGGTGCCCTAATTCCTAAGGAGTTATAGAAATGCCGAGAGAAGCAGTCATCGTTTCTGGAGCACGGACGGCAGTAGGACGAGCGAGGCGAGGGACGTTGCGAAACTACCGCGCCGAGGACATGGCCAAGGCGGTCGTCGAGATTGCCTGGCAGAGAGCAGGTGACCTGGATAAGGCTATGGTCGACGATATCGTCATCGGTTGTGCTTTTCCGGAGGGTAGGCAAGGGCTCAATATGGCGCGCCCTGTGGCACTTCACGCAGGCTTCCCGGATTCAGTCCCGGCGATGATGGTCAACCGGTTCTGCTCGTCCGGATTGCAGACCATCGCGCAGTCTTGTGAGCGCATCATTGCCGGCGGCGCAGACATTATCATCGCCGGCGGCGTGGAGAGCATGAGCATGGTTCCGATGACTGGTCTCCGCCTCAGCCCGCATCCCGGTATGATGGACTACATACCGGAGGTGTACATCGACATGGGCCTGACGGCGGAATATGTGGCGGAACAGTATGACGTCAGTAGGGAAGACATGGACGAGTTCGCCTACCATAGTCATATGAAAGCAGCAGGGGCTCAGGATGCAGACCGGTTCGTGGAGGAAATCGTACCGCTTGAAGTGACGACGTTGACATTGGAAGGGAAGGAAATAGTCACCTTCGACACAGACGAGCTCATCCGGCGCGACACGTCGATGGAAGCCTTGGCGAAACTGCGCCCTGCGTATACCCCAGACGGTGCTATCACGGCCGGTAATTCGTGTCCGCTTTCGGATGGCGCGGCTGCCGTGGTGGTGATGAGTGGAGAGAAGGCACAGGAACTCGGCCTCACACCATGGATGCGTTTTGTTGGTTATGCCGTGGCTGGCGTCCCACCGGAAATCATGGGTATCGGTCCGCTCAAGGCGGTGCCGAAAGTCTTGGAGCGTTACGATATGAAACTTGACGCTCTGGACTTGATCGAGCTCAATGAAGCGTACGCTTCGCAAAGCTTGGCTGTCATACGATCGTTGGAGCTCAATCCCGAGATTGTGAACGTAAACGGCGGTGCCATCGCCTTGGGTCACCCGCTGGGCGCGACGGGGGCAAAACTGACAGTTCAAATCATGCACGAGGCGAAAAGGCGCAAGTCGAAGCACGTGATGGTGACCATGTGCATCGGTGGTGGTATGGGTGCGGCCGGAATCTTTGAGAATCTGCTGAATTAACTGGGTTTCTCGACAGCGAGTACACTGCGGTAACCCTATTAATGCCGAGCGAAGTAGAGAGGAGTTCGAAATGCCCCTAACCGTTGAGGACCTCATGGAGCGCATGCCCGCGGCTTTCATTCCGGAAAAAGCCGAAGGGGTCGATGCTGTGATCCAATTTCATTTGGGTGATGAAGGTGGTGATTGGGCGTGCACCATTCGTGATAAAACCTGCCAAGTTGAACGAGGCGTCACAGAGGATCCCAATCTAAGTGTGACGGCGGAGGCTGCCGATTACATCGATATGATCACAGGTAGGTTAAACCCGATGACGGCCATCGCGACGAAGAAAGTCGTGCTCAAGGGTGACTTAAACTTGGCAATGAAGTATATGAGCCTTTTCAAGATGTCGTAGTACGTTCTGAGATCCTTAGTGTCAGGGTGCAGCGAGGACAAGCTCTGTTCTATGGATTCTACTTTCAGTAGGTTGAATTCCTAGAGCCAGGAGCACTTCCTCCGGTCTTCCCGTCGCCGCTTCGCGTGCCGAGAGGGTCATGTGAAGAATGGGCGAGCCTCCTTCACTGATCTCCAAATTCAGTTCTTCTATGAGAGGTCGCAGATCGTAGGCTTTGCCATGCCGCGTGCGAGGTATCGAATCTGTTGACTGGAGCATTTCGATGTTGGAACGCAATTCAGCAACTTCAGTTTCAATGTGAAGTTGAACGACGTAGGCTGCAGAGAGCATGCGTGTTTGTAAGGCGCGCTCCCTCGTCTCAATGGATTCGATGTGTTGAACATACAACCCTGGGGGAACTGCAACTCTCAACCTGGATAAAATCTCGTTTGTCGAAAGGGATTCTTCAAGCCATACGTCCATAATCTCGCCCTCACTGGTGTAGCCAAGCGGGAGTGCGCAGGCGAGATTGAGCCTTGGACGCGGGTTGTATCCCTGGCTATAAGCAAGCGGAAGCCGTGCACGCCGAAAGGTGCGTTCCCACGTGCGGTGCAAGTCGAGGTGACTGGTGAAACGCATCACCTCTTTCTTCTCGAAAGTGAGTCGATATCGATAGCGGATCTGATTCATCCGTATCCTAAAGCGACGTGACGGGAACGACCTCACGGAGTGACTTGCGGCTGGGTGAACGCACTTCAGGACATTCCCATGCTTGTCCAGGGTTTGCCCGACGTAGATCCGCGAATTTCGGGAGAATTCCACAGGCGAAACATCGCTCGCGACAATCTACTCTCGTCCGTCCTTGCAGGCTCCAAAGGTAATCCTCGGTCAGGAACTGCTTCTTAACACCGGCATCAATATGATCCCAGGGCAATGTCTCGTCGATAGGTCTTTCGCGATGGGTATAAAACATGGGGTCTATATCGGCGTCCTCGAACGCTTGCATCCAAGCTTCGTACTTGAAGGACTCCTGCCAGGCGTCGAACTTGGCACCGTTTCGCCACGCACGGAGGATCACTTCTCCGAGTCGCCGATCACCGCGCGAAAGCCAAGCTTCGAGCAAGGTTTCTTCGGGTTGATTCCAATTCAATTTCAAGCCCGGCCCACGTAGTTGGCGTCTGAGAAGTGCTTGTTTGGCTTCGATCTGTTCTTGTGTTTCGCATGGAGCCCATTGAAAGGGCGTGTGTGGCTTGGGCACGAACGTGCTTACCCCTGCGTGGACTTTAGCACGCTTGCCGATGATCGCACGGCCTTGTTTGAGTACGGCCTTACAGAGATCGGCGATCGCTTGGACGTCGTCAAGTGTTTCGGAAGGATGACCGATCATGAAGTAGAGTTTGATCGTATGCCAGCCGCGTTGATAGATTTGGCGCGCAGTTTCTAGGAGTTGTTCAGTCTGAACGGGCTTGTTGATGATCTCGCGCATGCGCTCGGAGGCCGCTTCGGGGGCGAGTGTGAATCCCCGTCGACTAGAAGTGCCCATGAGTAATTCCATGAGCTCAACAGAAAAAGTCTCAATCCGTAAAGACGGAAGGGAGATGTTTAGATGATCGTCCCCAAATCGTTCGCGGACTGCACGAACGAGTTCGAGAATGTCATCATAGTCTGAGGAAGAAAGGGAGAGCAACCCGACTTCCTCGTAACCTGTTTGCGCGATAGAGGTTTCGATCGCGTCCAAGATCTCGTGAACGCTGCGTTCGCGCACGGGTCGTGTGATCATGCCGGCCTGACAGAATCGACAGCCGCGTGTGCAACCGCGCATGATCTCGATCGGGATGCGATTGTGGGTTACATCGATGAAGGGAACGATAAAGTTCGTGATCGGCGGAGGGAGTCGGGGGACGATACGTTTGAGAAGCGGGAGCCGGGCTTCTTCGGCGAGCGGTTCGACGTGAGAGATCGTTCCGTCGTCGAGATAATGCACTTGGTAGAGCGAAGGTACATAAACTCCCCAGATTTTGGCCAGTTCACGATGAAGTTCAAGGCGTGGTTTTCCACTTGATTTCCAAGTTTGATAACAACGCACGATCTCTAGGATGACGTCCTCACCTTCACCAATCACGAAGGCATCGATGAATTCCGCCATCGGCTCGGGATTGTGCGTGGCATGCCCTCCCGCGATGACCAATGGATCGTCGTATCGACGTTCATCCGTCCGCAGAGGTATTCCTGCAAGATCGAGCATATTGATTGTGTTCGTATAGAGTGTTTCGTAGGGTAAGGAGAAGCCTAAAATGTCGAATTCGTTGAGCGGATGTTTGGTTTCGAGCGAGTGAAGCGGAATGCTTGCCTCCCGCATGGCCTTCTCCATGTCCGTCCATGGGGCGTAAACTCGCTCAGCGAGGACGTCCGGCTGTCGGTTGAGGATGTCGTATAGAATTGCTAGCCCCAGATTAGACATGCCCAAGTCGTAGATGTCTGGGAAGGCTAAAGCCACACGTACAGGCGTCGTCGACCAATCTTTAACAACCTGATTCAGCTCACCGCCAGTGTAACGACCGGGTTTCTGAACACCCGGAAGTAGGCGATCAAGTGCGCGCTCAACTTCGGAGGACTTCATCAATTATTCGATCCTGCACAAAGAATTTGGACGAACATGGTTTGATTTATTATAGCATGGGGACCGGGAACGAATTCTTGTTTGTAGGAGCGAAGCATTCCGCCGAAAGAATCATTGTGATCATATGACCTCGCCAGGAATGCATCGCCTCTACCATAGATGTTTCTGTTGACGGTAAAAATACGCGCATGGTAGAATCAACGCCGCTGCCCCCATCGTCTAGTGGACCAGGACGCGGCCCTCTCAAGGCCGAAACCGGGGTTCGAACCCCCGTGGGGGCACAATATAGCGCAAAGCTCCTGCTTATCAAAGGGGCTTTATGTTTTAAAGCCATACCCAACATGGGTATCCAAACAAAGCATGGGTGTTTCTGTACCCGGGCGGTTTTTACGTTTTGGCATGGGCCTATCTGATAAAATGGGTCCTGTTTCACGAAATCGTGGATCGGGTATGCAAACAAAGCGCGTGTGCAACCTCAACCCTTTTTCAGGAGTTAACATGAAGCAAACAGCTATCCTCGTTTTATGTCTCGTAGCGGCCGTCACTGCGTGCAGTCGGAATCCTGATGTCACACCAGATGCGCCTCTGGCACCAACCCACACGCCGGGTGAGCCGGAGTTCATGGAGACACCGACACCCACAACGAGCCGCCCATCCGATCCTTTGGCTGGATTGGTCTACAGCACACTTGAAGGTCTCTGGATAATAGATTACGAAGGTCAAGCGCAGTTTTTGTTGGATCAACCGGATGGCGTCCTTTCTCCGGATGGCTCTCAAGTGGTCTATGAATCTGATTATTGTCCTGATTCGGATCTCTGGATCTATGATGTGCAAACGGGCGAACACCGAAATCTAACCAACACTCCCGAGCGCTCGGAGCACATGCCGCAATGGTGGTCAGCCCGAGATAGCGTGATCGTCTTTTTATCTACACGTGTAGGTGGTGAGTGCTTTGGTTACGGATATCCCGGGACCGTAAACCTCAATGGTAGTGAATATCGAATACTAGATGAGAGCAAAGGCGGACCCTTTGCGCTCTCGCCGGACGGAGAGACGATCGCCTTCGGTTGCTGCGACGGACCGGGAGTGCTCTATCATTGGTCTGAAGGGGCAAAGATCTTTGACCCGCTAGATTACGGCGCTAACATTCCGAAATTGTTCAAGCCAGTATGGTCGCCGGACGGTCGTCAACTTGCCTGGGACGTTGGAGGAGAGATGTTCCCTGATCAAGGCTGGCAGGTAAGTATCGCAGTCTTCGATCTAGAGGCCCGCGAGGTTCGGTACTTGCACACCTACACTCCAATTGGAGGGAGCGAAAAGATCTCCCAGCTTGCATGGAGTCCAGATGGAAATTGGCTGGCCTATGTCACCCAAGCAGAAGTCCAAGAAGCTGGAAGGAATCTGACCTTGTGGGTCGTTCGAGCGGATGGGTTGGAGGAGCATTATCTAGGTTTCGGATCTGGACCTGTTTGGAGCCCGGATGGGCAGACGTTGGCGTTTACTCGAGTAGCGGATACCACGCCGCCGGAGTATTCGATCTGGCTAGCCCACTCGGATGATTGGGAATCACCCCAACAGCTTTTTGCTGGAACTGTTGAAGGCTGGATCGAGAAATAGACGTAGCGCAATCTTCTCTGTGGCATTGGGGAATTGGGTTAGGGGGATCTAGCGCAGAGAATGATCTCATATTGTACCGGGCAGGCCCGAGGCCTGCCCGGTCTCCGCGTCAGCAAATGTCACTCCTGGAGTCAGCCATGCTCATCGAATTCGGTTTGGATGTCGGCGTGGGGGCGGGAGGGGGCTACAGGATGCTCACAACAGCGCAATTCCGTTTGGGCACGCTTCAGAGGAGCACATGCACTGCTCCCAGCGTGTTATCGTGGGAAAGCGATATGGTTTAAAATACGGGGGACGATCTGAACAACAAAGGGGATGATTGATCATGTCGTTCTTTAGGAATGAGGAGGAGATGACCGCCAACATCGAGAGGAAGATACTCATAATCATCTTACTGATAGGTGCACTACTTCTGTCGTGCACCGTGAGCGATGTGATTGGCGGTGGACCAAGCTCGACACCAACAGGCGTCGAGGTGGCGGAAGGGAGTAGCGCCATCGCAGGCAGAGTTTGGCACGATCTGTGTGCCGCACCTGAGGAGGACCAGCCTGTTCCGGAAGTGGTCCCCTCTGGCTGCATCGAATACCAGGCGCCGGAAGGATGGCGAGCCAATGGCGTCCTGGAGGGTGATGAGCCCGGGATCTCAGGCGTGGAGGTATTCTTGGGTGAGGGTTCCTGCCCGGCTGTTCGTTTCCGAACTTCCACAACGGGTGCGGATGGATTCTACTTCTTTGCTGGCTTACCTGCGGGTACCTACTGCGTGAGTGTTGATCCCTCGTCGGGATCTAATGCTACACTTCTGCTTCCGGGAAACTGGACCTACCCGATCCTGGCAGAGACATCTGGAATCGCATCCACCGTGGTTACGTTGGGGGATAACGACGTTCGCTCGGACGTCTATTTTGCCTGGGATTATCTCTTCCTGCCTCCATATCAACCTCCCGCGGAGCCCGAACTAACGCAGCTACCCGCCCCGACGGAAACGCCCTCTATTGAACCGACGAGCACACAGGAAATCACACCGAGCCCTGAATTTACCCCAACCTCAACATATACTCCTACTGCCACACTTCCGCCCGGGGATCCTAGAGCGGGTTTGGGTGCACCAGCGTTTCGGGATCGTTTTGAGGACGGTAGCAATTGGCCGCTCTACGAGGATGAACATTCTCGTTTTGAAATCGAGGAAAACAAGCTGGTCATGACGGCATTCAACCCCGATTTTTGGAATGGATGGATGCTGACCTGGCCGGTGATCGCAGATTTTTACCTCGAGGTCAAAGGGACGATAGGCGCCTGTAGTGGCCGCGATGCCTACGGGGTGATGGTCCGTGCAAAGGAGACAGAATTTGGTCACGCTGGTTACCTCTTCGGCATCTCATGCGATGGGCGCTACTCCCTGCGTATCTGGGATGGGGAACGCTATACAAAACTGAAGGATTGGACAGCCAACGAGAATATCATTAAGGGCTCAGAGCAAACCCATCGCATCGGATTTTTAGCTGATGGAAGCACGCTCAAGCTATATGTAAACGGTAAGCTGGTTACACAGCTTACAAACCCGGATTACATCATTGGACTGTTTGGGGTGTTTATTGGCGCGGCCGAGACAGCGAATCTTACGGTTCACCTGGAAGAAGTGGCCTATTGGAACCTGCCATGAGTCGGATGAGTGTGGGTGGAATCTGAGACGCTTGCCAGTAAAATCAGACGGAGCCATCGATGACCACTGAAATATCCACCAAGCAACGTGAGCAGCACCAGCAGGCATTTCTTCGCAGCTTTCTGATAGGTGCTTTGCTAGCCGTCTCGGTATTTTTCGTGGAAGCCGGAGTATCTGAGATCCTTCTGGCGCGTGATGCTCAATGTCGGGCAAACTTACGCAGGATGCGGCTAGCTCCTAATCCTGAGGAGCTCTGTCAACCTGAATGGCAAAGTTTGATGTTGAGGGCGGCTTCTAGGGGGGTCGTGGGATTGTTCTTCCCCAGCGCGGGGCCGGGTTTGGCTTGGGTTGGGATGGCGTTGATTTATGCTATGGTGGGGGGATTTTGTGCCCGATTTTCCGGTCGCGCCGGGGTGATTCTCTTCCTGACCATCAATCTTGCGCTTACGGCGTTCCTGGCCGGGTTAGGCTACTTATCTCAGTTTGTATTGTTGCCTTGGATCTAGAGTCCTTTGCGAATGATTGCCTCAGGAAATACCTGATTTCCCCCAATCTGATTGCGTGACGCACTGGTGAAATGAATCAGGAGGACTTACGATTCTCCTGCCAGGGTTCCATGGACGGTTGCGAATCGTCCTTAGTTTCTTGTAGAAGAATGCCTGGGCCGAGATCGGTGATCGTCTTCTTCGAAGAGACTGGCGATTGCGTCACGAGCAGGTCTGTGGAGAGGGACAATCTCCCCCGCTTTGCGCATAGCCACCCCGATATCTTCTGTTACTTGACCGATCTCAGACACCATGACCCCGATCGATTCAATCTTTTGTCGGACTGTCTGAATTGCTTCGGGTGTCACGGTGAGAAGGAGCGCGCCAGAGGCGATAGCCTCGATGGGATTTATTTGCATTGCCTCGCAAACTTCTCTCGATTCTTTCGGGATGAGGATGGCCTCAAAATCGAGAAGGATGCCCACACTTGCAGCCTCTACCAGCTCCCACACGCCGGAAGCCAGGCCACCCTCCGTGGGATCATGCATAGCCGTGACACCGCCAACCTCAGCGGCCGCGAGAGCCTCAGGGACGATGCTGATTCCCGGATGGTGTAAAAAGTTGCGTGCCCGGTTTAGGATTTCAACATCCAAGTCCTCGAGGTGCGAAGCGAAGTCTCTCGCCAAGATACTCGTAGCTTCGATTGGGATTCCTTTGGTGAGCAAAAGTCGATCGCCAGGGCGCGCTCCCTGAGGTGTGATGAGTTGGGAGCGCTGGATCTCCCCCAACATCGTCCCCGCCAGGATTGGACGTGGGATTCCTGCAGTGATTTCGGTGTGGCCGCCAACGAGACTGGCACCTAAGGTTTGACAGGCCTCGTCGATCTGCTGAAATATATCGGCGACCAGCGTCTTGTCGCTCCTACTCTCTGGTAGTAACAGCGTTGCGAAAAACCACCTAGGGCGGGCGCCTGTTGTCGCCACGTCATTCGCGTTGACATGAACGGCATACCATCCTATTTGATCTGCAGTGAACGTGATTGGATCCGACTTAACCACGAGGGTTTGGTCTTCAAACTCAATCACCGCACAGTCCAAACCTATTCCGGGGCCCAGGATGACCCTTGGGTCTGAGGTGGCATGTTTTTCGAGAAGTGAAGCAAGTATGTCTGATGGCAGTTTGCCGATCGGGAATACGTCCATCACCTGGTTTCCTTAGGAGAGCAAGAGCCGCCCATATGGACGGCTCTTGCTGTGGCTGCGGCATCCTTATCCATTCAAGAGGAGGGATGCCGCAGCGCGAAGTTTACCACTAGTACTCATGGGCACCACCTCCTCTTTGTAGAGATAGCGAAGAGGAGATCGTTCTGGCAGAACAATAACGAGAGTATCCCACATGTATAAGTGAAAGTCAATCACAGGATGAGCATGGCGTCGCCGAATGAATAAAAACGATAGCCTTCATCAATCGCTACCTCGTAGGCTTGACGTAGCGGCTCCAGGCCTGCAAAGGCGCTGACCATCATGAGTAAGGAGGAGCGGGGGAGGTGAAAGTTCGTAATCATGCCATCGATGGCGTTGAATTGAAAATCTGGCAAGATGAACAAGTCTGTGGTCCCTTCGGAGGATGCGATTCGAGACCCTTGCTTGGCGGCGCGGGCCGCAGTCTCCAAGGCGCGCACGGTCGTCGTTCCCACGGCGAGGACACGACCGTTTCGGGAGCGTGCACCATTTACGGCTTCCACCACCTCCTGATTAACTCTGTACCACTCGGAGTGAATAGGGTGTTCGTTCGGATTCTCCACAGTGACGGGCGCAAAAGTATCCAAACCGATATGCAAGGTAATCCTGACCAGGTTTATGCCTAGGTTCTCGATTTTTTCTAATAACTCCGCTGTGAAATGCAACCCGGCCGTGGGTGCAGCCACGGAGCCGGGAGTGCGGGCGAAAATAGTCTGGTACTCTCCCGGGTGTTTCAAGGGCGTGTGAATATAAGGCGGAAGCGGCATCTCTCCGATCTCTGCCAGCTCAGGCGTGATCGGTTCTGAAAAGCGCACCTTTCGGCGAGCGCCGCCGAGATTTTCTTGAATCTCTGCTTCGAGCCCCTCTCGCAGAAAAATTCGGCGACCTGGTTGCAGTCCTCGCCCACCGACGAGTGTCTCCCAGGTCTGGTGCGCAAGCCGCTTGATAAGCAATATTTCTACTCGCCCGCCCGTCGGGATTTTCCTGCCGAATATACGTGCCGGGATTACGCGCGTCTCGTTGAGGACGAGAACATCAGCTGGCGTAAGAAACTCTGGAAGGTCACGGAACACATGATGGCTCAACTCCCCGTTCTGCCGATTCATAACGAGCAGTCGTGAGGAGTCGCGTGGATGAGCAGGTCGTTGTGCGATGCGTTCGGGAGGAAGATCGTAATCGAACTCGGCAGTTCGCACAGACGCCTACCTAAGTAATCGCACAATCAGATTCAGGACGAGGGTCAACAAGATGCTGAGAAGAAGCGAACTCACCAGTGGGATCAGGCAAGTCGTTCCACCCACCTGAAACCGAAGGTCGCCGGGTAGACGCCCTAATGGTAGACCTGAGCGCCCAACCACCCAAACCAGGCAGCCAAGACCGACGAGAATCAGTCCAGCGATTACAAACCATCGGGCGATCGAAGTTATTTCGGGCATGGACGCACTTTATAGTTCGGGAAGACGTGCCTGCCCTCCCTCGGGAGGATGGAAACCAAGGTGTTCATATGCTCTTGGGGTCGCTATTCGACCCTGAGGCGTACGATCAATGAAGCCCAACTGGAGCAGATAAGGTTCAACGACGTCCATCACGGTATCGGGCTCCTCACTGATCGAAGCAGCTATGGTTTGCAGCCCAACAGGTCCACCGCTGAATTTATCAATGATCGTCGCAAGGACGCGTCGATCGGCGTCATCTAGGCCTAGCGCGTCGATCTCCATGAGCGCAAGGGCGTCTTTGGCGATCGTGCGTGTGATACGACCATCACCACGCACTTCGGCGAAGTCGCGAACTCGGCGAAGTAATCGAAGGGCGACGCGCGGTGTGCCACGAGCACGGCAAGCGATCTCAGCAGTCCCTGCTTTGTCTATATCCACCTGAAGGAGCCCTGCGCCTCGAGACACGATGGCTTCCATAGCGGGTGTTTCGTAGAAGTCAAGACGGTGGATGGCGCCGAACCTTGTCCGTAATGGCGCAGTCATGAGTGCCAGGCGTGTGGTTGCTCCAACAACAGTGAAACGTGGAAGCTTCAGCCGGATGGATCGGGCACTGGGTCCCTTCCCGATCGTGATGTCGAGCGCATAATCTTCCATGGCCGGGTAGAGTACTTCCTCGACAACGCGTCCCAAGCGATGGATTTCGTCGATGAAGAGGATGTCACTCGTCTGGAGATTGGTGAGGATAGCCGCCAAGTCACCGGCACGCTCGATGGCTGGTCCGGAGGTGACCTTGAGATTGACGCCCATCTCGTTGGAAAGGACATGGGCAAGGGTTGTTTTTCCCAGTCCTGGGGGACCGTAAAAGAGTACGTGATCGAGCGCCTCACCGCGTCCTTTGGCAGCTTGGATGAGGATAGAAAGGTTTTCCACCACGCGCTCCTGATCGATGATCTCTTTCAGGAAGCGAGGTCTTAGCGAGCGACTGTCAGTGTCCTCCCCGCGGCGCTGTGGTGAGATGATGCGATCTTCGCTTTCAGCCACGAGATGGATTATACCGGAAGCTCGGTGATGAGGAAACGAGTGCGCGCGGGAGAACCGCCATGCAATTTGGGTTCATATAGAGAGTGGTAAGTGTGGGGTATGGAGTGGGGGATACATCCCGTGCGGGGTGAACAAATCTCACCTCTCCTGCCGGTCTGACCGATCACATTAACCGTGAAGCAGAATAACATTCGAAGGGTCGGGGAGATCGAGATCCAAAACGCTCTATCCATCTCAACGAGTTGGGCGGTTTCATTTCCTTCTCTTTATCCTATGGCCGCCAAATTGATTCCTTTGTGCAGCGAGGACACGGTCGGCGAAGTTTTCCAGTCGTCGGGATCGGAATCGGGCATAGAGCGACTCGGTGATTACCGGCGTCGGCACAGCGAGGTCGACTGATTCCTGGACCGTCCATCGTCCCTCACCAGAGTCCTCCACCCACGGTTCAACGTCAGAGAGCGAGGGATCCTCGGCAAGTGCACGAGCGGTGAGGTCTAGTAGCCAGGATCGAATGACGGTGCCAAAACGCCACGACTCGGCAACCGTATGGAGATCGAGATCAAAATCTTCCTTTGCCCGCATCAGGGCGAAGCCCTCCGCATAAGCCTGCATGAGACCGTACTCGATACCATTATGGACCATTTTGACAAAGTGTCCCGCTCCATTTGGTCCCATTCGTGCCCAGCCGCGATCGGGCGCTGGTGCAAGAGACTCGAAGATCGGGCGTAATCGATCCACCACGGTTTCGGGACCGCCAACCATCATGCCGTACCCCTGTGATAATCCCCATACACCCCCACTGACACCGACGTCGAGAAAATGAATCCCCTTTTTCCCCAGGATTCCTGCTCGCCGCATGGAATCTTTGTAGAATGCGTTTCCTCCATCGATGATCGTATCCCCGGTATCGAGAATGTCTTTCAGCTGTAGAATGGTTTGCTCTGTTGGCTCACCGGCAGGGACCATTGCCCAAATAGCTCGAGGTGGGCTTAGCTTACCGGCGAGTTCCTCAAGTGCGTGCACTCCTTCCGCACCTGACTTCTCTGCATCGCGCACGGCTTTAGAGTCAAGGTCGAAGGCCACCACTCGATGTCCGGCTTTCACCAGGCGAGTCGTCATGTTGCCGCCCATCTTACCCAGTCCGACCATTCCTAGTTCCATCGAAGGTCCTCCCATATTTCTAAGCTACAATCCATAACGTCGGGATTTTTGCGTCTCTACCCGGGACCCCGTTCAAATTTCTAATACAGAAGTTTCAGCCAGTAGCGATCACCGAAAAATGGCTCGAATTCTATTCCTAAAGGCCGATAAACTTCCGGTGGTATACCAATGTCAGCCAAATAGAGATCTCCTTCGTAGCGGGTGAGCCCCGATTTTGGAAGGGCTAAAGTTAACGTACGTGCTGCGTGGACGACAACGCCCGGGGTCTCACCTGATGTAGCATCCATCCCCGAAGGTAAATCCAACGACAGCACGTGCGAGGCATCACGATTACAAAATTCGATCAGTTCCTTCGTTCGCCCGCGGGGCGCACCTTGTAGGCTATATCCAAGAAGAGCGTCCACGACGATTGCCGCATCTCCAATCGCCTCAGGTGCACGCGCAGGCGCAATCGGTAGGAGCTCGGTCTTGAGGAGAACTTCGAGTTGTGCGCGCGCTGCACCTTCGAGCGCATCAGGATCTCTGCTGAGCACTAGGTTTACAGAGATGCCGCGGTTATGTAGGTGTCGAGCGCAACAGATCCCTCCGCCGCCGTTACCGCCAGAGCCAGCGAGCACTGTGACTGGGCCTTCAGATTCATCTAGCATCGCCAGGGTGCATTGGGCTAGATTTCTTCCTGCGTTCTCCATCATTTGAAGAATGCTGAGGTTGAAATCTTCGACGGTAATGTGGTCTACCATACGCATCTCATCTTCGGTTACTGCAGGGACGAGGAGGCCGTGTTCTGTTCTGAAGCTTTTGCGTGTCATCCTTATTTTCTCTGATCGTCTGCTTTCTCTCCCGCTTTGTGAAGTCTGCTACAACCTTGTAGCCATGAATGCCCATTCTTTTCAATGAGCGCCTCCGCTTCGGCGGGTCCCCAGCTACCGGGTTCGTAAAATGCGAGAGGTGGCGCGTGGGTTGTCACTGAGCCTGCGATAATCTTGTCGATCAGGCCCCAGGCCATCTCGATCTCGTCACTGCGGGTGAAGAGCGAAGCATCTCCGTGAATTGCATCCAATAGCAAGCGTTCATAAGCGTCTGGTATCGCAAATTCACCAAAGCTTTCTGCGTAATGGAACTCCATATCGACGGGCCGCATCTCGGCAGGGGTGTCGGGGACTTTGGCATCGAATCGCAAGCGAATCCCTTCATCCGGCTGAATGCACAGCGCGAGGATATTGGCTGTGATCTCATAGTCTGGCGGGAGAGGGAACATCACATGCGGAGGAGATTTGAAGTGGATCATCACTTCGGTGCTTTTGGCGGCCAAACTCTTCCCCGAGCGCAGATAGAACGGAACACCTTGCCAGCGCCAGTTGTCGATGTATAGGCGTAATGCAGCGTAGGTAGGTGTTTCCGAGTTCGAAGCGACGCCCGGCTCTTCTCGATATCCGTGGTACTGTGCGCGCACCAAACTTTGGGCGATTTGATTGGTTGGGATGGGACGTATGGCACTCAATACCTTCGTCTTTTCGTTACGCAACGCGTCAGCTTGGAAAGTCGCTGGAGGCTCCATGGCCACAAGAGTCAGGAGTTGAAGAAGATGGTTCTGGAACATGTCTTTCAGTACACCAACACCGTCGTAGTAATCCGCGCGATGTCCTACCCCAATATCTTCAGCGACAGTAATTTGAACGTGATCTATGTAATTTCGATTCCACACAGGCTCGAATATCGTGTTGGCGAAACGAAAGACCAATACATTCTGGACAGTTTCCTTTCCCAAGTAATGGTCTATTCTATAGATCTGGGTTTCATCGAGAACAGCGTGAATTGCTCGATTTAGTTTTTCCGCCGATGGTAAATCAGACCCGAAGGGTTTTTCGACAACAATTCTGCGCCAGCCTTCGTCTTCTTTCGTCATTCCCAATTGCGCCAAACCCGTAATGATATCGGTAAAGAAACGTGGCGGAACGGCCAAGTAATACAGGCGGTTTGAATTCCCTTGTTCCAGCCTCGCGAGAATAGTCGACAGGTTGCGATAATCGTTCTCGTTATTAAATCCACCTTGGACATGGATAAGCTTGGTGACAAATGACGACCACTCGGCCTCGGAGTATTCATAATTCGCAAAGCGTTCAACGCCGTCGCGCGTTACACTTCGAAAGTCGTCATCGCTCCATTCCCGTCGTGAGTAGCCGATAATCTTTACTTGCTCGGGGAGACGTCCTTTGCGAAATGAATTAAATAATGCGGGGAGCAGCTTTCGCTTACTCAAATCGCCTGAGGCGCCAAAGATGATAATCGTTGTGGGCTTGCTTTCCTGCGACCCCATTCTTCCCTCTTCCTATCCATTCACAAAATGGCATGTTTTCCAAAAGGTTAAGATATGACAGATTGGTACGATCTTACTTTCTAGATCGTTGCACAATCCCCCAAAGACCAATCCGTTTTGAGTGTAAGCTTGTGTTTTGGCATCGGAGATGAAAAATTAGCCACGTCTAGTGACGCGGCAATGCGAAGTCCATAGCCCTCACCCTGATCAGCTAGAAATCTCCACCTGATTCGTCGTGATGTAGGCAAGAAGTAGTTCTTAATAAGTGACCATGGGTTTGAGGGTCTTCGCCTGATTAATCCAGCTTCTTACATCATTAAATGAGGGCTTACGTCTAACCAATCGCTTTTCGGCGTTGACCGTAATCATCGACTTATATAGGTTTTCCGGGATTCGATTTCTAAGCTCCTTGACCGTGTCTACACCAGCTTCCTCCAGGAGGTCGCTGTATTCCTCCCCGATCCCCTTGATTCTCATTAGATCTGCCAGATTCACCCATTCGAGTAAAAGTTTCTCAGAGATACCCGTCTGTTCTGCCAAATCCACTCGACCTTGTTTATGTGCGGCGACCATGAGCAAACTGCGAGTAGTTCTGATGCCTATCGATATGAGCTTTTGAGCATACACCGAGCCGATCCCCTCGATGTCGATAATACGTGCCATAATCTCATCCTCCTCGGGTCTTTTTTCCTGTCAAATTCTAAAGGCATCCGGTATAGGCGTCAATTGCTCCTGTTGAAGGCGTCTGATTTTCGAGCACGAAAGATCCTGATGATCTGGTGAGTCACATTCTCTTTAAGCGGGGGGTTATGAGATTTTTCGACGATTGACGATAATCCCATCCTTCACTATACTGAACCATAAGCTAGAAGGGTATCGTCCGAAGTTGCTTAGACTCTGTAACTGTTGATGTCTGGCCAATAGAGATGCGTTCGGGAGTTGCAATCTCTTGAGTTCATCCATAACATAAGGCCGCCTCATTGATCTTTGGGCAGACATCAGGTAGCAGGGAGGACGTCAGTCGTGTTTGGCCTTGGGCTTCGCCCGTTGCAAGAGGCGCTTGATCGTAAGGCAGATCAAGTACAGCGGGAGTTCATTGAGATTGGGGATCGCATTGAGGATCTCGGAAAGAAGCTGCTCGAAGCTGAGGGCGAAGAGCGGAAGCAGATACGTGAGCAACAACAGGCACTGCGAGAAAACCAACAAGATATTGCACAGCAGGTGAATCTTTGGCGTGAACGAGCCCGCGCTGTGACACAACAACCAGGTCAGGAAAGTTTGAGAGCGTATCTGAATGAGTTGTTGGCCCTCGAGGATAAAACGATCCAACCTGCTGTCGAACAAGCATTGCGTGTCCTCGACCTGCCGCCTGAGGAATTAGCTCAATTCGAGGAAAAGCCCCGTCCGGACCAGCAGACACCAGCAGCTCGCCTAATCCAACGTGCACGCAGTGAGTACGATCTGCGTGGCAGTGACAGGGCGGTGCGACAGAGAGAAGCCGTTGACTTTGCGAATCGTCCCGGCATGTGGCAAGATGATGCCGCCATGGAGGAGATTGCCTCCGCGATGGAGGACTCGGACCCCATCGTACAGGAACTTGCGATCCTTACCACGATCCAACTTCATCGCTTCCGTGCGCTAAGGATTGCCGATCTCGATGTGGCACATAATTCCGTTCAGTACTTGGCGCGTCTCAACCATATGGCGGTCGTCCCAACACTCATTGAGGTGTTGGAGAACCCTCGCTCGGGGTTCTTACAGCGAGACATGGAATCGGAAGAGAGCGACAACAGTCGCTCGAGAATGGTGGCCCTGCTGAGATTGGTGGAATGGCACACCGCCGAGGCACAAGCAGCGATTCAGACCAGACGGTTTGATCGAGACGAAGCCATCGTAAAAGCTGCCGAGAGAGCCCTACAGCTATTCCCGGACCCTTGGACCGGCCCCTTGAAGGGCGAATGATGAGGGCTCTAAACCTTTGGTGAAAGTTTCGGTTCTTAGGCTTCCGGTGTTTGACTTTCAATAGCCGCTCCTGCTCCAGGAGGTGCTTGTACCGGGGTATTTACCCACGATGCGCTCCCAAACTCACGTACTTAACCTAAGTCCCCTTGACAGAATCAATTTCTTTTGTATAATGGAGAGTCGTCAAAATCAGGCGGGAGGTCGGCGCCAATAAGCGCTTGAGGAAAGACACGCCTCACGCGCTTGTTTTCGTATGCCCACCCATTAGCACGTTTGTTCCAATAACGAGTTGCAGAGAGATAGCAGCGAGATATTTTCAGCGAAGTCCGTGTTACGCAACGGAGGGATTTTAGTGGAAGCGAAAGGTTTTCGAGCGTTACGGATCAGTTTGGCATCACCAGAAACGATCTCAAGTTGGTCCTATGGTGAAGTTTTGAAGCCGGAGACAATTAATTATCGTAGGTTAAGACCGGAGAAGGATGGTTTGTTCTGCGAAGCCATCTTCGGACCGACAAAGGATTGGCAGTGCTATTGCGGTAAGTATAAGAATATTCGTTTCAAAGGTATTACCTGCGAGAAGTGTGGTGTGGAAGTCACACGCTCCTCGGTGCGGCGTGAACGAATGGGGCATATTACGCTAGCAGCGCCAGTCGCCCATGTTTGGTACACACGTCGTGTTCCCTCCTATCTTGGTTTGTTGCTAGACGTATCCCGGCGAAACCTGGACCGGGTGCTTTACTTCGCCCAGTATGTGGTTACGCATGTCGATGAGGAAGCGAAGCGCAGGGCACTAAAGCGCATTGAAGATGAGATCGCACAGTTGGAGAAGGGACAGGCGGAGGCCTATAAACAACGAGTGGCAGACGTCAAGGCTGATCGTAAGGCTCAACTCGAGGAGCTGGATCAGCGGAAACGCGAGCTGCAGGAGGCGTACGAGGAAGAGGTCGCGAAGCAGATTGATCCGGTAATTCGGGAGGGTCAGCGCCTTGAGAAGAACTTGAGTGGAAGACTGGGCAAGACGATCCGTGCACCCATTCGTTTCGAGGCCTTTGATACGCTCATTGCTGACAAGGGTGCGACAATCTCAAAGGATCATATCAAACTCGTCCAAGAAGCTGTGAAGGAGAAACTGAACAGTGTAGAAGCTGCGCTCCAAGAGAAACGCGATTCCGAGATTGAGCAGATCAAATTGCAGATCGAGGAGACTAAAGCCGAATCGGATTTGGCGCTGGCGGCATTGAGTGACACCCCCGATGATGAGGCGGCCGAGGCGCGTGAACAGTTGAAAAGTGATCAGGAGGAGTTGCTCAGTATCCATCCTATGATCTTTTTAGGGGAGAGTCGTTATAGAGAGTTGAAGACCAAATGGGGACAGGTATTCCGCGCAGACATGGGCGCTGAGGCTTTTTACGATATTCTGCAACGAATGGATTTAGAAAAGCTAGCGCAAGATCTCTGGAATGAGGTACGCACCACCCGCAGCAAGCAACGTCGCAAGAAGGCTACCAAACGTCTGAAGGTCGTCGAGGCTTTCCGTCGGTCGGAGAACTTACCAGAATGGATGGTGCTCACGATACTCCCAGTGATTCCGCCCGACCTGCGACCGATGGTTCAATTGGATGGAGGTCGCTTTGCGACATCCGACTTGAACGATTTGTATCGTCGCGTAATCAATCGCAACAACCGCTTGAAGCGCCTCGTTGAGCTCGGTGCCCCCGACGTGATCGTGCGTAATGAGAAGCGAATGCTGCAAGAAGCAGTCGATTCCCTGATCGACAATGCACAGCGAGGCAAGGCGCTTTCTCGTCGAGGCCGTCGTGAGCTCAAATCTCTCAGCGACATGTTGAAGGGGAAGAAGGGACGCTTCCGACGAAATCTACTTGGCAAGCGCGTGGACTATTCGGGGCGTTCGGTCATTGTGATCGGTCCCCATCTGAAGCTTTACCAGTGTGGATTGCCCAAGACCATGGCGCTCGAGCTCTACCGACCTTTTGTGATCTCAAAATTAGTAGCTTACAACTTTGCAGCCAACGTCAAAGGTGCCAAACGTATAATCGAACGTGAGCGTCCTGAGGTTTGGGAAGTGCTCGAAGAGGTGATTAAAGATCGCCCAGTTCTACTCAATCGTGCACCCACCTTGCATCGTCTCGGTATCCAAGCCTTTGAGCCGGTCTTGGTGGAGGGCAAGGCCATCCAACTTCACCCTCTGGTATGTGCAGCCTTCAATGCCGACTTCGATGGCGACCAAATGTCCGTTCACTTACCTCTCTCACAAGAGGCCGTGCGAGAGGCGCGCGAACTTATGCTCTCCAGTCGAAACTTGTTAAAACCTGCCGATGGAGAACCCATCGTCGGACCCACTAAAGACATGGTATTGGGTGTGTATTATCTGACCATGACCGATGAAGGTAAGGAGCATCGCGGCCAGGGCAAGGCGTTTGGTGATATGGACGAGGTCGAGATGGGGTATTCACTCGGCCAGGTCGATATTCATGCTCCAATCAAGCTGTTAACTTTAACCTGGTATGACGATGACGGCGTGCGCCTTGCAGAACCGGAGACGCGTTTGCTTGAGACAACCGTCGGGCGGGTGATCTTCAACATGGTGTTGCCCGATGAGCTGCGTTTTGTCAATCAGGTGCTCGATAAGGGCTCGATCCAGGATCTGATCAGCGACATATATCATCTTCTGCGCGAAGAGGGGACGCCGGCAGTTGTCGACGCGATCAAAGACATCGGCTTCAAGTACGCCACCCGCTCGGGTACGACGATCGCCGTGTCGGACATCACGGTTCCCGAGCAGAGAGATGATATCATCACCCGCACTTTGGATGAAACCGAAGCTGTGCGATTCGATTATCAGCGTGGCCTGCTGACCGAACAGGAACAAAACGAACGCATCATTGAGCTTTGGCAAGAAACCACCAATGAGGTAGCAGACGCAGTACGTGAAACGATGGACCCAACCGGCAACTTGACGACCATGGCACTCTCAGGCGCCACGAAGGGTGGCTTTGGTCCAATCTCCCAGCTTGCCGGAATGCGCGGTTTGATGGCCGACCCGGCTGGTCGGATTATCCCGCTGCCAATTCGGTCCAACTTCCGTGATGGCTTGACGACCCTCGAATACTTCATCTCCACACACGGTGCCCGCAAGGGGCTCACCGACACCGCCCTGCGAACTGCGGACGCCGGATACCTAACACGACGCTTGGTTGACGTTGCACAGGATGTGATCATCAATGATGAAGATTGCGAAACCGAGTATGGTATCTGGATACGTAGAAGTGATGATGTCGCTGGCCAGGATTTCAGCGCGCGTCTTATGGGACGAGTGACAGCGCGGCGGGTGGCCGATCCGGAGAGCGGGGAAGTCTTGCTGAAGCGTGGGAGCATCATTACGCTCGAGAAGGCACGTAGAATTGGCGAATCCGGTGTCGAAGAGATTTTCGTTCGCTCTCCCCTGACCTGTGAGCTGCAATTCGGTTTATGTCGAACATGTTACGGGATGGACCTCGGACGGGGCAACATGGTTTCACATGGGGCGGCCGTTGGGATTGTGGCGGCACAATCCATTGGCGAACCTGGCACGCAGCTAACCCTGCGTACTTTCCATACAGGTGGGGTGGCTGCCGGCGGCGACATCACGACGGGTTTACCAAGAGTTGAGGAGCTTTTCGAGGCGCGCAAGAAACCGAAGGGCGAGGCAGTAATCTCCGAGATCTCCGGGACCGTGCAGATCATCGAACCGGAGATACCCGATGGACCTCGCAAGGTTCAGGTCAAGCTCAGCGAACTGCTGCACGATGAGTACTCTGTGCCAGGGAATTGGTCGTTGCGTGTAGAAGATGGGACCGATATCACAGCCGGAGATCTCATCGCCAAACGTGGGGAGTCAACCATCGTCGCCAGCCATGACGGTCGTGTACGTGTGGAAGACGGCAAGGTTGTAGTCTCATACGACCGGATCGACGAGGTCGAGTATGAGATCCCGGCCAGCGCCAGACTGCTGGTGAAGAATGGGAGTAAAATTGAAGCCGGTTATCAGATTACCGAGGGTTCCTTGAATCCGCATCGCATTCTCCGCATCCTGGGTCGCGAGGCTTGCGAGATATACTTGCTGACGGAAGTTCAGAAGGTCTATCGCTCCCAAGGTCAGAATATCAACGACAAGCATTTTGAGGTCATCATCCGCAAGATGCTCTCGAAGGTCCAGGTGACGCAACCCGGTGATACCGACTTACTTCCAGGTGATTTGATCGACCGTCGCTTCTTGAAGCGTCTTAATGAGACGGTGCTTGAGGAAAACAAGCAACCGGCACGCGCCATGCAGGTTTTGCTTGGTGTGACCAAGGCTTCGCTCAGCACTGAATCCTTCCTCTCGGCATCATCGTTCCAGCACACCATCAAGGTGCTTGCTGGTGCGGCGATTGAAGGGAAGGTGGACTATCTGCGCGGTCTTAAAGAGAACGTCATTATCGGCAAATTGATTCCTGCAGGCACGGGTTTCCCAGGTGCCGAGGTGGCTTTACATGACGAGCGCCTCGATGGCGAACTCGAACTTCCGGAAGAAGTTGAGCCTGAACCGGAGATGGCAGTAAAGGAAGCGGAATCCGTAGCTGCTGATTAACCTGCGGATCATTTAGAGTGGAATCCGTGTTCGCGGTTCGATTGCTGGATCTCAAGAAACGTGGAGAGCAGAGAGATTAGCAGCGAGTTGTGATGGCTGGTTTGGTAGAATAAATTGGTAGGCACCTTAGAAGCCAGTCGGTCGTAATTATTGACAGGCTCGTGGCGGCTGATTATAATCCCGCCGCCTGCCCCGCCGGTTTGGCTGGGGCGATTGTATGAATCCCCAACTTCCCCGTCGCTCTGCATATCTCTGTTACTTATTGCAGAGGCGATGGCGAAGCGAAGCTGGAGGACATGAAAGATGAAGTACGCTGTACTAGAGACGGGCGGGAAGCAGTATATTGCCCGTGAAGGCGAGACGATTGAGATCGATCGACTTCCGACGGAGGTCGGTAAACCTGTCGCATTCAAGGAAGTCTTACTTGTCGTCGATGACGGTGAAGTGAAGGTGGGGGCACCTTACGTCAAAGGAGCCCAGATCAAGGGAACTGTTGTTGCAGAAGTCAAAGCGCCCAAAGTCATCGTTTTCAAGTTCATCCCTAAGGAACGCTATCGGCGAAAGCAGGGTCATCGACAACGCTACACGCGCATCGCGATAAATTCGATTTCGGTCAGGGCGCCGCGCGCGAAGGCTAAAGCCGTTGAAGCGGAAAAGGAACCCAAGAAGGCAAAGCCTCCAACCAAGGCGAAACCCAAGAAAACCACGACACCGAAATCAAAGACGACGACTGCAAAACCTAAAACGACGACGACGAAACCTAAAACGACGACAGCAAAGCCAAAAACAACAACGACGAAATCTAAGACCACGACAAAGACATCGAGGACTACGAAGTCTTCTCCGTCTAGAACGTCAAAAACATCGACATCAAAAAGAAAGTCTAGCAGCAGCGGGTCGGGCAAAGGATCGCGCTCGAAAAAGAGTGAAGAGTAAGGTACTGAGAGGACAAAATGGCTCATAAGAAAGGCGGCGGCTCAAGCCGCAACGGTCGTGATAGTCACTCGAAGCGCCTAGGTGTTAAAAAGTTCGGTGGTGAGTATGTTCGCTGTGGTAACATTCTCGTCCGTCAGCGAGGAACGAAGATACACCCAGGGCTAAACGTGAAGCGTGGTGGTGATGATACACTTTTCGCGATCACCGACGGTGTGGTTTATTTCGACTACCTGCGTAAGGGACGCAAACGTATTAACGTCGTTCCCAAGTGATTCCATATTCTACGTGTGGCTGTTGCCCAGTATGCTGAGTCCTTCCCCGGGGATCAGCTTTTCAGGGACAGCCGACGTTCGGCCGGGGAGGTCAGAAAGATTATGAAAGAAGGTATCCATCCAAAATTCTTTCCCAAAGCCAAGGTTGTCTGCGCTTGCGGAAATACCTGGGAAACGGGCTCTACCGTGGAGACGATTTATACCGACGTCTGTTCTCATTGTCATCCGTTCTACACGGGAGAGCAGCGTATTGTAGACACTGAAGGGCAGGTTGATCGCTTCTACAAGCGTTTGCAGGCACGTCAAGAATATATCGATGATCAGGTCGAGCGCCAGGCCGCCCGAACATCGCCCGATTTAGAGATCTCTGAACTCGAACTCGGGAAGCGTGTGGAAGGTACGCTTGCCAAAGCTGGGATTGAGAAGGTTGGTCAGGCTCTTGAGTTGATGGAACAAGGCGATGCGGTGATCCTGGCCATCGACGGTGTGGGTCGCAAAAGCCTGGCAGATCTGAAGCGTGCGCTCAAGCGGCGTGGTTTCAAATTACCGTAAGTTGAATCTGAAGAATAAACGGATTTAAGTGGTCGATCAGGCTTGTTGCGATTATAGGCTTGTATGAACTTTGGGCAGGTGTTTACCACCTGCCCACAACTTTTTCAGAATACAATGAGGGACACATGAAACATATGGATGGCAGGGTTGAAGTCATTGCTGGGTCTATGTTCAGCGGAAAGACGGATGAACTCATCCGCAGATTGCGGAGAGCAAAGATAGCGCGTCAGAAACTCCAGGTGTTCAAACCAAGACTTGATACTCGATACGGCGAAGGCAAGCTGGCGTCACATGCCGGCGCTGAGTTCGACGCTTCGGCGATCGATGGTGCCAGTATCATCCTGGATTCAGTCGATGCCGAAACAACGGTAGTTGCGATCGACGAGGCCCAATTCTTTGATGATGAAATCATAGACGTTGTCCAGGCTTTGGCCGAGAGGGGTATCCGCGTTCTTGTTGCCGGCCTCGATATGGATTTCCGTGGCGAGCCCTTCGGTCCGATGCCGACGTTGATGACCCAAGCAGAGCGTGTTGATAAGCTGCACGCAATATGTATGGTCTGCGGAAACGAAGCTTCCCGCACCCAGCGCTTGATCGATGGTCACCCTGCCCATTACAATGATCCTGTTGTCATCGTCGGCGCAAGTGAGCTTTACGAGGCTCGCTGTCGAGCCCATCATGAGGTGCCAAGGGATTGATGATCCAAGATTACCAAGATTATCTCGACGAGGTGCTCATTTCCAAGGACGCACTGCAGGCGAGAATAAGGGAATTGGGGGAAGAAATCAGTCGAGATTACAAGGAGCAGGATCTGCTCTTGATCTGCATCCTGCGGGGTGGGGTGATGTTCCTCACCGACTTGATGCGGGCGATCACCATCCCACATAACATCGACTTCATGGCCGTCTCTTCATACGGTGTTGGTGCTCGAAGATCGAAGGGAAACGTGCAGATCAAATTAGACCTCACGGCTCCCATCGAAGATCGCAACGTGCTTATCGTCGAAGACATCATCGACAGCGGTCATACGATCGCCTCGGTCATCAACTTTTTAATGACGAGACGTCCGAAAAGCCTGCGCGTTTGTACGTTGCTCGATAAAGCGGAGAGACGTGAGGCGGATGTACCGATAGACTATCGAGGTTTCACCATCCCCAACAAATTCGTTTTCGGCTACGGACTCGACCTGGACGAGTATTTCCGTGACCTTCCCTTCATCGGCGTCGTCCGCGCTGATAAGATAATCTCCGAAGATTAGACCGATCAGAGAGGATGTCAAGCCTTTCCGTACTTCCACGAGCGGTCATCGAACTCCTACCGCACATTCAAGCTGAGCCCCCTATCTGGCTGGTTGGTGGTGCAGTGCGTGACCATCTCCTGGCTCGCGAAACCCAGGATTACGATTTTGCGGTTGCTGGTGATGCGCTCAGCCTTGCACGACGGATAGCTGATGTTTTAAGGGGTTTCTATTACGATCTCGACCGTGAGCGAGGGATCGGTCGTGTAATCCTGGTCCCAGCAGACGGAGTTCGCCGTACGTTCGATTTTGCGCGCTTGCGCGGGGCCACGATCGAAGACGATCTTCGAGGCCGTGATTTCACCGCGAATGCGCTCGCGGTTGACCTGTCCACATCCTCCAAGTGGATCGATCCGTTAGGTGGAGCGGGGGACATCAAAAACAGGATTCTGCAACCTTGCAGCTCGCAGGCCATTCTCGATGACCCCGTGCGTGCACTGCGTGCCGTACGTCTTTCTGTGGAGCTCGGCTTCGCGATGTCGGACGAAACGAAATGCCAGGTCCGGCTCGCTAAGGAAGCGATCGATTCTATCTCCCCAGAGCGGGTGCGCGATGAGGTCATGCTGCTCTTGGATATGAATCAACCTGGTAGTGGCTTGAGGCTTCTTGACCACCTAGGCATAACACCCTTCGTTTTCATAGAGGTTGATAACCTGCGCGATACCAAGCTCCCGGCACCACATGAATACAGCGGTGTAGAGCATACCTTCGCTGTGGTCGATCGTCTTGGTGAACTTCTGAGCGTTCTTCGGCCGATCCACGATACAGAAGCGTCTGGCAATCTGATTATGGCACAGGCAAGCCTTCGCCTCGGTCGATTTCGGGAGCAGATTTCCGAACACTTGAATCGCGCGCTAAGTCAGGGACGACGGGCACAGCAATTGCTCTACCTGGCCGCGCTCTACCATGCCACAGGTGCCTCAGTCGTTGAGGGGCGCGCAAAGGAAATGAACCGGGATTCTGAGAAGCAAGATTCTTTTAGTGCTGATCTGGTAAAAGCGCGCGCGCAGGCACTACGCTTAAGCAATGCGGAGATCGAGTTGGCAGCACAGATTGTCCGTCATCGGCATCGGTTTGAGAGGATGGAACGAAATCAACCGGCCACTCCAAGGTCGATCTACCGCTTCTTCCGAGTTACCAGAAATGCCGGTGTAGAAATCGTGTTGCTTGCACTGGCCGACTTTCTGGGTACGTTTGCCACGCCGGCTCCACAAGACGCTTGGGAGTCACATGTTGAGCTGGGGAAGCTCCTGCTGAAGGCGGTTTTCACAGAAAAAGATTCTCTGCTAAATCCACCGACCTTGTTGAGCGGATCGGAATTGATGCAGGATCTAGGGCTCGATCCTGGTCCGGAGGTGGGAAAGTTGCTAGAAGCCATCCGCGAGGCTCAAGCGGCCGGGGAGGTGGTTTCGCGTGAGCAGGCCTTAGAATTTGCGCGCAAAGCTGCGACTGATAAACGGTCTGACCCAGCGTAATCGTTTTCCATGCACATTCGTCAGCTGATTTGAAAATAATGGGATCATCATGTCGGCGACAATTGTCCTTCTGACCCTATACGCATCATGCAAGTTAGACCTTTTGCATGCCTGGCGTTCTCATACCCAATCGTTCTCTTTCTTGTAGAAGATGATCAGACGCACGATTTTACATGTGGATCTTGACGCATTTTTTTGTTCTGTCGAGGAACTTCATCAACCGGACTTGAAGGGAACGCCGTTTGTTGTGGGCGGATCGCCTGCGGGGCGGGGGGTTGTATCGTCCGCGTCGTATGCGGCACGAACGTTTGGCATTCGCTCCGCAATGCCTACAGCTCAAGCATTACGTTTGTGCCCAGATTTAATCATCTTATCCGGTAGGCACAAGGTGTATGCTGAATACTCCAAGAGGGTCATGCGTTTCTTGCGCCAATCTGCACCCGTTGTCGAACAAATCTCGATTGACGAGGCCTTTCTGGATGTTAGTGACGACCCGAAACCGGGAGACATAGTCGCTGCCAATTTGCAGAAGGAGATTAGAGTTCGTTTCCAGTTGCCGACTTCGTGGGGCGTTGCCAGCAACAAGTTGGTTGCCAAAATCGCGACCGAGGTCGGCAAGCCGAACGGATTGATTGCGGTCCCGTCCGGTATGGAGGCCGAATTCCTGGCGCCCCTTCCAGTGGATATGCTCCCTGGAGTCGGACCAAAGACACGGGATCGCTTGGCCGTGGAAGGAATCCATCACATTGGGGAGCTCGCAGCGCAATCCGAGAATAGATTGCGCGAGGTATTGGGTGACCATGGCCCAGAACTTGCAGCAAGAGCACGAGGAAGGGATCAACGACAGGTCGTTGAGGAGCATGAGCCGCGTTCTATGTCTGCAGAAACTACCTTCGCGCAAGATGTATCGGATCGCGACCAACTCTGTCGGACCCTCCTTCGGCTCAGCGAACGTGTTGGGTCTCGTTTGCGCAAGTCGGACTTAGCTGGGAAGACGATACGCATTAAGTTGCGTTGGCATGATTTTAAGACCATCACAAGGCAAACTCGGCTTCCGCAGCCCTCCGACCAGGATCGAGAAATTTATCAAGCTGCACTTGAGTTGTTCGAACGGGCGTGGCGTAAGAATCGACCCGTCAGGTTAGTAGGTGTAGGCGTATCGGATTTAGGCCCACCCCTTCGTCAGCTTTCTCTCTTCGACCGGGCATGGGAGCAGGACGAGAGATTGTTAAGGGCCATCGATTCAATCCGTACACGCTATGGATCGAAGGCCTTGAGAAGGGCAGGTTCCCTGCGTCCTAAAAAATCGAAAAGTGAGATCGAGCACACGAGGGAGGATGAGGGCTTAAACAAAGGAGATGGGGAGTAGGCATTAATGTCGTTGCGAGGTGAGGGAACGTGATATTAACCAGGTTGTAGGTATAGTGATCGGGGTTCGTTAAGCTTAGGTTGAGTAATGTTGGGTGTTTAGGATGTTTCGTACCGTCGGGCAGTTTGATTTTCTGGAGATTTGAATTCGGATGCCACGGATACAAGACGTGGAGAATTGATAATGACCCTTTACGGCAAGGGATATTTTATCTGGCAAGTTCCTAGATGCGATGGCGGGGATCCCAAAGCGATCGTCGCCAGTGCCCGTGAGGCCGGGCTTACACACGTATTGATAAAAATCGCCGATGGTCCCAACTGGCAGTACAACGTGGATAAGGAGACAGGGGAAGACTGGGTGCCTCCGATTGTAGCTGAACTACGAAATGCCGGTATCCAGCCATGGGGGTGGCACTACATCATGGGTTACGACCCTGTTGGAGAAGCCCGTTTGGCGGTTTCGCGAACTCGAGCGTTAGGCTTGGACGGTTATGTAATCGATGCCGAAGTTGAGTTCAAAAAGCGGGGAAAAGATGTGGCTGCCCGTCGATTCATGGAGTTGCTAAGATCTGGTTTGGAAGATTTGCCAATAGCATTGAGTACATATCGCTTCCCCAACTTACATCGTGAATTTCCATATGATGAGTTCATGGAATTATGCGACTACGCAATGCCTCAAGTCTACTTTGAGAGGGCAAATAATCCCGAAGAACAGCTTGATCGCTGCGTGGAGCAGTATCTCTCGCTCCCTCATGCCCGGCCGGTGATTCCTACCGCACCGACGTATACGCATGGGAAATGGCGCCCCAGTGCGGATGAAATCCTAAGACTTCTGCAGCGAGCGAAGGACATCGGTCTCTCGGCCGTCAACGCATGGAGTTGGGATTACGCCAGGCGGCCAGAACATATGGACATGTGGGAGGCGGTGGCGAATTTTGATTGGGAAGTTGGTGAGTGGGTAGCGGATGTCCCCGAGCGTCTCGTCGGTTATATGAATAAGCACGATCCTGCAGGTATAGCCGATTTGTACGCGCAGCGCGCCGCTCACGTGACTGGCGCCAGGACGGTTTTAGGGAGTAGTGCGATCCGAGAATGGTATACCTTCCTCTTCAAGCAACTACTTCCCAATGCCAATTTCAGATTAACCGGTAAAAGCGGAACCCGAAATTCCCGCCATTTCACCTGGACTGCGACGAGCGATAAGGGCGAAGTTCGTAACGGGAATGATATTCTCGGTATTTTGGACGACAGAATTCAGTACCACTATACGTACTTCACGCTCTCAACCGCATAATCCCGGCCCAAACCTCGAGATTTTTCCTTATCTGACCAAGAGCGTATGAGGAGTGAGACTTGGGTTCATTATGATGAACGGAAATCCTCTCGAACCGGGTGAAATATGTCGAGGAGACGACAGTCCGAGACCGCCAACCCCGAGTGAGTTGCGTTCGGTGGAATTGCGACCACCATGCCAGGACGGAGTTGATGAGCTTGCCCATTCAGAGTAAGTTCAAATTCACCTTCCAGGACGTTAGAAAATTGTTCATGGGGGTGGGAATGCTCTGGCATCGCAGCCCCAGATCTGATCTGCCAGAATGCGAGGGTCATATTGTCGCTGTGAAGAAAGCGAGCTTGGTAGCCGGGTATGACCTCTTTGGCCTCGATTTCCTCAAGTTTGTATATCGGCATCCGGATCTCCTTTCATGTAGCTTCCCCGCTTTGGTTGATAAGTCACCTGACTGAAATCTTGTTGGCGGGTATGTAGTCCGTTCGCATAGGTCTTTGAAAGCTCAAAAACAACATGATCCCCTAGTTCTTACTACTGAGCGTGTAGGATTCATTTCGCCTCGTGGATCACGTAGGATGATCGAATGGGCACCACTTTCCTGAACATGGCATGAGCCGGACAGTATTTGCTTTCCGATAATTCGATTGCTCGCTCGACCGCGGCTTCTTGGACGTTTTTTCCAGTGATGAGGTACTCGATTTCGATGTCGGTAAACGTCCGGGGGTGGTCCTCGGCTCTTTCAGCGTGAACGCGAACCTCGAAAGTAGTCACGTTTTGCCGTTTCTTGTGAAGAAGAGAAATCACGTCCATAGCCGTGCATCCTGCGAGGCCAACCGCAAGCAGCTCAAGCGGACGGAAGCCGTCATCCCCCCCTCCGACAGATGGATCGGCTCCAAGAGGAACTTCAAAACCCGTATCCGCCGTACCGGTAAACGTCAGGTCTTTACTCCAGATGGCTTTTGCGTTCATTTTCAATATCTCCTGGATATTGTTTCTCCCAAACCGTCAGAGGACTTTTTCGGTGGGATCTCCGGAGTCGTGCACGAGGAAATCGTCCAATTACGGTGTATGTAAAGAACGATTACGAACATTCGTGTGGGGGCTTGCCTCCATTTCTAAGCTTATGTATATCCCGATTTCTCGGTTCATCATTTCGCCCAAACCGGCGGCATTGACACAAATCAGGTTGGCGCTCGATCTTGTCGTGGGGTGGGTCTATCACCTGTTCGTCGGAATTCTCAGGGGCGAATTCATGCGGATTTTCTAAATTGAGGGCGGTTGAGTAGGACGAAGTCTCTCTAATCATGGGATGTAAAAACAGAAGGATATTTGCTTCCCGACATGGGCTGAGATACAGTATACCCTATGGAAAGCAACCTTTCTGGTGTCCTGAGCGGCTTGCAGCAAGCCTGGTTCGAGCTCACGGGTGGCGGTTTCGTTGCGGTGGGTGAGGGTGAGGAGCTAGTCCGCTCTGTGACGAAAAAGAAAACACCCGCGGCTGTGCGACGTGCGCTCGAAGAGGGTGTCACTCTGGAGGCGTTTCAAGTACGTCGTGGAACTTGGTGGGTATCTCAACCTTCATTCTCACTACCCAAACGCTTTCAGTTGGTCGCCTGGGCAGCGAAGGGTGAACCGGAAATGCAGAAGGCGTTACTGCAGGGATGCACAGATGCCCTGGCATTCGCAATGCATGAGCATGCCGTCGCGAACAGGTTTACAGAAGTCCTGGCAGGTGCTTGGGATCGATTGACCTTTTTTTATGAACTTGCTCAAATTGCAGGAGGGGTGACGGATCTCGTCGAGATGTTGCAATCAATCGTCGATCTGTTGTCACAAGTGGTAACGGTCGATGAGGTGTTCCTTGCCGTCGTCGAAGGGGAGGTGTGGAAAACATTTACCACTTCCAATCATATCCTTATGCAACCGGAATTGCTGGCCCCCTTGGTTCAAGACACCGGCCGTCCAATGGGCTTGGGAGAGTTGCGGAATGCGTTGGTAAGAGTGGGTTCCCCGCTCGCAGATAGTGGTGACCTTCTGATTGCACCCCTACCTGTCGAAGGGGAGCCAACGGGTGTGATCGGCTTCATCGACAGTCAAACGGGCGCCTTTAGTGCCAATGACGTTCAACTTTTAGCTTCGGTGGCCGAGAGAGTCTGTGCATTAATTGCAGCCGTGCGTGCGCGGGCTGTGCGTGAGGATCAACAGAAATTAGAACGAGAGCTGGAGATCGCTGCGAATATTCAGGCATCTCTGCTCCCTAAGCGATTACCGCAAATCCCACGTTTAGAACTAGGTTTTCATCTCCAGCCAACACGGCATGTTGGCGGAGATATTTACGACGTCGCTGAGTCTATGGAAGGTGATCCTCTCGTTATGCTTGCGGATGTGGCCGGAAAAGGTTCACCAGCGGCGATTCTGACCGCCGCAGTCCATGCAACCTTCCGAGGGCAAGCTCCATTCTGTACACATCCAGCTGAGTTACTGATACGCATGGGACGCCTTTTGTACCAGGATCTGGATACAGCCGACACTTTCGTCACCGCAACCATTGTGCGGCTACTTCAAGAGCCACTAGCGTTTGAGTTCGCTTCGGCAGGGCATGTAGATGCACTTCTCTGGAGTCAACGGAAAGCGCAAATAGAGTACTTACCTGCAACCGGAATTCCGTTGGGGATCGAGATGGAGAGCGACTATCAATCTAAACACATCCTTCTGGATCCGGGAGATCTACTGCTCATTTGTTCAGATGGTGTCACGGAGGCGGAAGATCCCAATGGAAAAGTGCTTGGTTTGCAAGGACTATCAGATATAATCTACGCCACAAATCCGGCTAGCGCTGAAATTCAAATCGAAACACTACAAGCCGGCCTGGAGGTCCATAGAAGTGGATCGCCATCTCGGGACGATGTGGTGCTGCTGATCGTACGAGCGCAGCAAGAGGAGGAGGATTCCCGTCGGCGGGTTGTACCTTTTGTCATTCCGACTGAATTCACCGCGATTCGGAACATTGTAGACTGTATTCGCAATCTTGGAAGCGATGTCCAGATCGAGATTCCCGATCTTCGCCGTCAGGTCCTCGACGACTTCGCACTCGCTGTTTCGGAGATTATTGCCAATCAGATCATTCATGCATTCCGTGGTCATAGGGGAAGGATACAAGGTCGCATAGAGGTCGATTCGCATCGGTTGGTCGCCGATCTTTACGACCATGGAGTGCAATACAAACCGTCAAGCGAACACCCAACGAGCGTTGAAATTGATGCGCCTCCGGAAGAAGGTTTCGGTCTTATGCTTGCAAGAGGTCTGCTCGATTCTTGTGAATACAATCGGTTGGAGAGTATGCGCAACCATTGGCGCCTAATCAAGAATTTGCCCGGAGACAAAAGCCATGAACATTGAGATCGAACATCCACAAGAGGGGAAAATCGTCGTTCGACCGCAAGGGAGAGTCGATATCGAGACCGGACCAGTTTTGAAAGAGCGACTACAAGATCTCGTGAAGACTGACGGCTTGACGGTTGTCGTTGATCTCAAAGAGGTTGATTTTATCGACAGTTCGGGGCTTTCCGCGCTCGTCTCAGGCTTGAAGGCTCTGCGCGAGCGTGAGGGCACGATGCATCTTGTTCAACCTCAACCTCAGGCGCGTACCGCTCTAAGGCTCACCCTTTTGGATCGTGTGTTCTCTATCTTTCTTACTATTGAACAAGCGTTGAACAATGGAGAACTTCTTGACACTTGAGAGGTGAGTCGTGAGGGCGCGCATCCTAGTGATTGATGATGAAGATTATATACGCCGGCTTGTGGGCTATGTTCTCGAGCAGGCCGGCTATGATGTCGTACTGGCGTCTTCCGCTCAAGAGGGACTGAAACTATTACGGGAGGCGCATCCGGATGCGGTCACGCTCGATTTGATGATGCCTGGTGAGAGCGGTCTCGAGCTATTGCACGCCAAGCATGTCGATCCGTCAATTCGTGATATACCCTCTCTCATACTAACTGCGGTGGGCATTCAGGCCGATTTAGATCAGGCACGCGAGCTGGGTGCCACGGCTATGCTCAATAAACCCTTCAGTCGCCAGCAACTAGTCGATTCCGTCCGAAGTGTGCTTGGGGGATGAACGTCCAGCTCCTCTCGGACTTCATGAGCTTTCACCAGCACCTGACTGATGGGCGATGGGATTTGCATTCCCTGTCCGCTACCGGACCCTCGCTCGATTCCGTCTCGATGTCAATATATTGGCGCCGCGGTGGTAAGCTCAAAACCTGGTCTGGTGATTTCGCTCAGGTGACTTGGCAAGCCAGTTCGCTTGAGGAGACACTCCATGGACGAATGCAATGTGCCTCAGTCGAAGTGCCCTCCGTGGACAGTAGTCCGGAGTTACGTTTGGAATTTATGTTGAGCCTGGATGTCCCGCTCTTTCTCTGGCGTCTTCAATTAAAAAACCTTACGCAACGACAAATTCAAATAGACAGGGTGGAACTACTGCGCGTTGGATCCGACAAGATACAAGGTCGGAGAGGTAGGCGGAGCTTCAACCCGCTTATTCAGCGTCGCCAGAGAGAACTAGGCGAAGGTTCAATATGTATTCACCCAAGCCCAGGGGATCTTGCATTCTATACAACCGGTTGGCAGAGTTGGAATTTTGCGGGCGTACTGGACGGAACGATGAAGATGCCCCGTTCCCGTCTGGGAATGCTGACCAAACCCTTGTACACCAGCCCGGGGATGCCGGGGTTGAAGGGTAAAGGCGCGTTCACTTCAGACATGTTCGGAGTGATTGGGGATCGCTGCTCTCGTAATGCTGTGCTAATAGGATTTCTTTCCCAACGCGAAGCCTTCGGAGGTGTGGAAGTTTTTCTCGATCCAAATGATCCATTTGTATGTCTGTGGGCAAACGGCGATGGCGTAATATTGGATGCAAATAGCAGTTACCAGACTGACTGGGCATGCCTGCAATGGGTGGATCTTGATGCTGATATGCCGCTTGAACCGTATGTGCTAGCGGTTGCACGTGAAAACGAAGCTCGAGGACGATGCTCCGCCCCAGTTGGCTGGTGCTCATGGTACCAGTTCTTTCAGTCGGTGACTCAAGACGACGTACTGGCTAATTTGGCTTGGGCGGAAGAACATCGAGAGGCCGTCCCCCTCGATGTTATTCAAATCGATGATGGTTTCCAAGCTGAGATCGGAGATTGGTTCGAAATCGACACGCACGCATTCCCAGGGGGAATGCCCCGGTTAAGTGCGAAAATCCGTCAGGCAGGCTTCCGACCGGGTCTTTGGCTGGCACCGTTCATTGTCAAACCAAATTCCCAACTCCTGAAGGAACATCCGGATTGGGTCTTACGCAATAGATTTGGTCGACCCGTAAACGCGGGTTTTGTTTGGGGCACGCTTACACGTGCCCTGGACATCAGCCATCCGAAGGTTATGGAGTTTATTCCTCGACTGATCGAGACATATGTCCGTGAATGGGGTTATGATTACCTGAAACTGGATTTTCTTTACGCTGGGGCGCTGTCGGGGATACGTCATGATCCGACGAAGACGCGGGCGCAGATCATACATCGGGCTCTTAGATCGATTCGAGAGGCGGCAGGTGAAGACGTGATACTGGTAGGATGTGGCTGTCCTTTGGGCTCCGGGATTGGAGTGTTCGATGTGATGCGCATCGGTCCCGATGTGGCGCCCTATTGGGCTCCTTCCTATCAAGGCCTGGACTTCTTTCTCAAGCACGAACCCAGCCTGCCTTCAACTAGAAATGCGGTGCAGAGCACATTGCAGCGGTCGTTCCTAAATCGTCGTTGGTGGATCAACGACGGTGATTGTCTCTTGGTGCGGGATGCGGACACTAGACTCACCGAAACCGAGGTACAGACATTATCAACAATAATTGCCATATCCGGTGGCGCCTTGATTGTCTCCGACCATTTACCCACACTCTCCGAGGAGCGTGCTGCCTGGTTGTCGCGTATGATCCCACCATTACAGAAGGAAGCGCGCGTGATAGATTGGTTTGACGCGCCACAGCCCTCAAAACTCGTCTTATCGATCGAAGGTGCAGTCGGCACATGGGATCTGATCGCCATCATGAATTGGGAGGATCGTAAAAGAGATCTGCTCGTTGATCTGACCGTAATGCGAATTGCAAAATCTCCTCCTTTTCATCTTTTTGATTTCTGGCGGCAGCAATACGAGAGGCTTGAGGACGAACGGTTCATTCTGGAAGCAGTACCGGCGCATGGGGTGAGGTTGATTTCCCTACGCTCAATAACGGATATGCCTCAATGGATTGGAGATACCATCCATATTTCTCAAGGTTTAGTCGTGCGTCGGTGGAAGATCTTCCCTGAGGGACTGGAGGCAGCTTTGGGTGTGGGACATCGCGTGGAAGGTGAGGCATGGTTGCAGCTTCCCGCTGAGCCAACGCACGTGGCTTTAAATCAGAAGCTTGTCAAGTGGCGTCAGGAGAACGAGGATATTTTCGTTTTCGAGCTTCCCCTCGAGAGTGAGAACCGATTGGAAGTTCGATGGGATTAAGTGCGTCGTGACGATTGATCAATCCGTTCAATGGATTACGCTGCTACTCCTTTTAGGATGGGGATTCTCGCTGATCATTGGGTGGCGACAAATCTCCTCCGCCAGGAGGCTGCCTTATTTTTTGCTGCGGCGCGAACGTTCCTCTCGTGGTTGGCGGTGGATTTTGGTTGGGCTATCCCTCGGTGTACTCGCATTTTTGTCTGCCCTCTTTGGTCGGCAAGTAGCTTACACCATTGTGCCGCCAACTCCCTCTCTCACACCTACAGCAACGATAACGCCAACTCCGAGCATCACAACCTCACCCACAATCACGCAAACTCCAACCATCACTAAGACTGCGACGATAACTTCTACACCAACAGAGACAGCTACGCCCTCCTTACCGGAAGCAATATCCGTGCTCATTCGGGAGATGATCACACCGTTGCCAGAAGCGGCTTTCAGCCCGATCGAAGTGGCAACACGTTTGGATCGGCTCAACCGCCCGACCAATCCCAGCGATCAATTCGAAAACCCTCTCGGCATGTTGTATGGTGCCTTCACCTACAATAATCTCACGGATGGTGTTCGCTGGACTGCGATTTGGTATCTCGGTGAGGAGGTGGTCTGTATCGAGACACAACCCTGGGATGGCGGAACCGGCGGTTACGGCTACACCGAGTGCGCTCCGGAGCAATGGTTCCCAGGAAATTATGAAATTCACATGTTTATCGGCGAGGATTGGAAGGTCTCGACAACATTTTCAGTTTCTGGATTCCCGCCGACCGCCACATTCACTCCCCCTCCCACAGCGACGGATTCGCCCACTCCGTCCTCTTCTCCTTCACCTTCACCCACATTCTCCCCCTCTCCTACTCCCTCACCGTCTGAGTCATCATAGGGATTTCAAATTCTATTCAAAGGGTATCTTGGGCGATGCGATGTTATTCAAAACAATCGCCAAGTGTGCGATCGATGTCGAATGCTTGCCGAAGGTGAATCACTTTACCCGTTCCAGATTGGAGATTGCTTCGCCTGCGGCTCGCAATGACAATATTCTGTTGGTTGACCGGAACTAAGGTGACCGGCACTTTTTAAAAGTGCCGGTCACCTTGGATTCCTGAATTACTTGCAAATCGTTTAACGAGGCTCGAATGGTGGCGTGGGGAGGTAACTTGGCAGATAGGCTAGCCGCGTTAAGCTTGTTCGAGGGCAGTTTGAATAAGTTGGAGCAGTGCCTGATAGCCACGCAGGATAGGTTCGATTTCGATATATTCGTCCATGCTATGAGCGCCTCCGCCGTGAGTGAGCCCGATACATATTGCCGGTAAACCCAGGCTGAGAGGGATATTGGCATCTGTGGAGCCACATTTGAGTTGGATCTCTTCCTCAGCTATCGTCTCGAGCGCGTGGCTGGCTGCCAGGATTAGTGGATGGTCCGAAGCCAACATACCGCCAGGACGTTCACCGATATGATCAATTCGGATCTCCATTGTATCCTGAGCGAAATGGTCAACGCGCGTGTAGATCTCTTTTTCTAGTTTGGTAATCTCTTGCTCGTCCTCTGAGCGAAGGTCGATTTCTAAAAAGGCTTCTGAGGCAATAGCGTTGATGCTGATACCACCTTCCATCCTGCCGATGTTTAGCGTAGTTCTTGGGGTTTCCGGTAGATCCAGGTTGACGAGTTCAGCCCCGAATTCAAGAAGTGTGTGTATCGCCGATGGTCGTCCAGCATGGATCCAGGAATGACCCCCTTGCGTCTGCATGGTCAATCGATAACGGCGAACCGGAAGGCCGCAATTATATATGTGCCCTAGTGCCATCCCTTCAAGAACGAGATATCCGCTGACTCGGTCCCCGAATCGCTTGACCACCTCCCGCATGCCGCGCAGATTTCCAAGTCCTTCCTCGCCAATGTTGGCGACGAGCCAGACATCGCCGGGTAGTTGCTTTGGCATGAGATCGAGTGCTAGCTCGATCAACATTGCTAATGAGAGCGCGTTGTCCCCGACGCCCGGACCGATGATACGTTCCCCTGTGCGTAAAACCTCTAAGGGCGTTTCGGCGGGGAAGACGGTATCCAGATGTGCGCTGATAATTAGAGGTGCCTTCTCACCTCCTGGTACACGTCCATAGAGGTTCCCTACCGGATCGATACGAACGTCAAGGAGGCCAGCGTGTTCAAACTCTCCCCGGAGGTAGGCTGCTCGAGCCGCCTCGTGGAAAGTCGGTGCGGGGATCGCTTGAATGGAGCAAGTGTGGTGAAGTAGTCGCTTTAGTTCCACTGCTCAGATCTTCCTGACCAATGATCTCAGTGCTTCCAGGCGGGCATGAACGAGCTCAGGCAACGTATTGAGCGCATACAATGCACCGGTGCCCTCTATCGTATGGGAGGCGGAGACACTTCCATAAAGGGCTGCTTCGACGGGGTCGTTGGTTCGGTCCAATCCGACGAGGAAACCTCCACAAAATGCGTCGCCTGCGCCTGTGGCATCTTTCAATTGTGCTGGATAAGCTGGAATTCGCCAGCGATCTTTGCTCTCGCTATCCCAGAGGACCTGTCCTCGTGCTCCACACTTGATCACTACAAAGCGGCAGCCCATGGTCCCAAAGGATTCACACATCTCCCAGATATCCATCCCCACTGGCTGGAAGAACGCCTTGGTCTCGGCCTCACTAGGGAGAAAAGCATCCAAGCCGTTCACGATAACCGGCAGTTCGGATTGGAAGCTCGGATCCATGTAACGTGTTGAGGGGTCCAATGAGATCAGAGGGACACCCAACTCTCGAAGCCGGTATGGGATGGAAGCATGCGTCAGATAATCGCCGGGCGCGAGATGAACGCCTCTGAGTCTACTGGTTTGTTCCGAGAGGTCCGAGGGTCGAATTGCGAGAGGTCCGAAAGTCTCACGATTATCTTGCCATTCGGTTGACGAGCGGTAACCAACGAGTTCTTTCGGCAAGGGTTGGTTAATTCGCAGGTAGTGTGCCGCAGGGTTTGTGTCTACGCGTTCTTCGGGGGAGATATAAGCGTAAAAAGTGCGTGTGTCGTGCGGTTCCGGCAAGATGACAATCCCGTCCGTTGCGAATCCGGCCTCTGAAAGTTGCTTGATCCATGCCTCGGGGAAGTTTGAGCCTACACGGCTGAAAATGCCAACTGAATCTGCCCACATCCGCGCGCCCACCGCCGCGTAGACAGCATTACCACCGAGAATGTCCTGGTAAGACCGACCATCATGGGTGATAAAATAATCCTGTCGCAGGCCCCCCAGGAACGCGTATTCATATTCATTCGAGGCCATGTTTGGACATTATACCCTTATGCGTTGGAGGGTTCCGTGCAAGACTCACTTACGCTTCAGTCGTCGATGGCTGCGGAATATCTTGCGCAGTCATGGCCCCTTGCAAGAGAGCAAGGATCGGATGCTCTAACCCAGGATTACGCCTCGGTCAAGGAGATTGTGTTGTGTGGCTGTGGAGATTCCCACCATGCTGCGGAGGGGCTCGGATTTGCTTTGCAAATCTGGACCGGCTGTCGAACTCGTGCAGTGCACTCTATGAAGGCTGCGCGCTATCTCATTCCTTGTATTAGAAGCCAGGATGGAGAGATCTTGGTGGTCGGCATTTCGGTCTCGGGTGAGGTCGCCCGCACCATCGAGGCGATCGAAGTGGCATCAGCTATGGGGATGCGCACTTTGGCGATCAGTGGCTCGGCAGAGAGCACACTGGCCGAAATTGCCGAGAAGGCACTCATACTATCAACTCCATCCTTGCAACATGGTCCCGGTTTGCTAAATTTCCTTGCCTCATTGTTAATGGGTTATTCGGTTGCCTTCGCCCTCTCGAAAGCGTCGATACGCGAGGAGATCGATCAAGTACTCAGGGCGTTCCCGAAAGTGCTCGCTGCATGGCAAGAAAGGCAAGAGGCACACGGTTTTGAATTCGCAGAGCAGCACACAGATGCACCAATTGTTTTTCTAGGGAGTGGTCCTGCGTACGGCGCAGCGCTCTTTTCTGCTGCAAAAGTAATCGAAGCTTCAGGTGGGGCAGCTTGGGGCCAAGATGTAGAGGAATGGGCGCATCTCGAGTACTTCTGTGAACCACCCCACATGCCGACCTGGCTATTAGGGGCACGAGGTCGCAGTACTTCGCGAGAGATCGAGGTGGAGGAAGCTGCAAGGCGAATCGGTCGGCATTTCACTCGGAGTGTCTGGGAAGGCTCAGAAGGATGGTCGGATTTTGTGTGCGAAGCGGTTGCGCCTTTGGGGCTCTGGGCGGGACCGGTCGCCTACGCAAGTCGCAGAGCTGAATTATTAGGAGAACGTCCCTTTCGAGGATTTGGTGGTGGACGGAGTCGTGAGGAGGGTGGCGGGGCGAGTCGTATCCGAAGTAGTCAGCGCATCACTCCTGAGGATGGGCTAGATGCTTGGTGAAGAAAAAGAAGGCAGAACTAAAGTCTCATTTGCGGCAATCTTAAATGTGTGTATAATGACGACCGGGTAACTCTCACAAGGGGGGGTTGCCTTAAATCATGTGCCAGAGGATCCCCTAGATGACAACGGCGAAAATTCTTCTGATCGAAAGTGGCCGAGCAAACGCGCCATCATTTGCTCCCGCATTAGAGAAGAAGGGATACGCCGTATCGGTATACCACAAATTGGACGACGCTCTGACAGCGGCCGAAAAACGAGCTCCTGATCTGATCGTGCTGGACGCCGCCTCAATGAAGACCAGTGGGACACGGCTTTCCCGCAAGACTCGGGTCATGCTCCCTAATCTACCTATTATCCTAGTAGCGCCCGAGAGCACACGACCAGATCCGGGGAGCGGTGCAAGCTTAACATTGGTTCATCCCTTCACACCTCGCAAATTACTCAACCGAGTCGCACGCCTCCTTCCTGGCGACGAGAGTTACACACTCGAGGTTGGGCCCATAAAATTGAATCTAGCGCAATGCAAGGTTCGGTGCTTCAAGAAGGAATCACGGCTCACACCCAAGCAAGCTCAATTACTTGAAGTATTCATGCACAATCCGGGTCGCCTGATGACTCGAAAGAGACTTATTCGCCAGGTTTGGCATACTGACTACACAGGGGATACGCGTACCCTAGATGTCCATATGAGCTGGTTGCGACATGCTATCGAGCCAGACCCTAAGAAACCTCGCTTTCTCAAGACAATCCGAGGGATGGGTTACCGCCTCGATCTCCTGTAGCTGTTTGAACACCTATGTAATACCATTTACGATCGGCACCGAAGGGACCGGCACTTTCTACAGTGCCGGTCCCTTCGGTGCCGATCATCTCGCTATTCTGGCTTTGAAAGGAACTCTCCGTTAAGTTCAGGTTAAACTCCGCGACGCATGACCTAAGTGGAATTTTGGTGTGAAGGACACATCAATCGTTGGGGATCTCAAGCTGAAAAGAGGTGACACCGACACGGCCTAGCAGATCAACGGCACGAATGCGGATCGAATACCTCCCGGGTGTATCATAGGAGTACGTTAAGACCAAATCGATATTTTTATCACGCCATCGTCGAAGGGCTTGGGATCGACTATGGAAGACTTGGCCATCGTATTTCCAATCGACCTCCCAGAGAATAACGTTATCCGGGAAGGGCTCCGTCTGGGACTTACCAAATTCAAGGGACTCAAGTTCAAGGGAGACCTCGACTCCCTGCGAGCGTACGCGACATTCAACCGATACATCTGTTTCAGTCGGTGATTCCTGGGTGCGCCAGAGAGAGAAAGAACTGGTCGATTGCTCGAGTAAAAGCCGTCGGTAGGTTGTCTGGATGGCAATGGGAGTGAGGTCGCATGCGATCCAACGTCTACCAAGCCGGGATGCAACGACTGGCGTCGTGCCAGATCCGCAAAAGAAGTCAGCCACGAGATCACCCGGATCGCTGGAAGCCACGATGATTCGTTCGAGTAAAGCCTCTGGTTTCTGGGTAGGATAGCCAGTACGCTCGCTATGCAACCTTGCCACGACCGGGAAATACCACCAATCCTCGGGCACCTTTCCTCGTTCGAGGTCCGGTTGTTTGCCGAAGCCTGCCTTGGGTGAGCTTTCGAAAGTCTTTACTGTCGAGGATGCATAGGGAACACGTACGGCGTCTGCGTTAAACGTATATTCGTCTGACTTCGTATAGACAAGGATCGTGTCGTGCTTGCGTTTAAACGCGGTCCGGATAGGCGACGGTCCGTGGTAGACCCAGACGATCTCGTTGAGCAACATATCGGGTCCAAAGATCTCATCAAGAAGTACCCGGGCATACGCTGAAGCATGCCAATCGAGGTGAAGATACAGAGTCCCCGTGGGTGCCAATAACTCATGTATCATGCATAACCGCGGGTAGATCATGTCCAAGTACGCCGCCCCATCGGACCAAGCATCCTGGTATCCTTCGGTGGTATGCCATGCTTCGGGTTTTCGCGAATCTTCTCCCCGACCGATGCGCGCCGCATAGACGTTTCCCGTGAGAAAAGGAGGATCTGCGTAGACAAGGTCGATGGAATCGCGAAACTCGGGCAATAAAGCTGCCATGATAGCGAAATTGTCGCCTTGGATTAATCTTCCCTGGAGATTCTGGTCCTTTTCCGGGGCGGATCCAACGACTTCTGTTTCCTGTTGAAGGGTGACCATCGCAGGGTTTTGTTCCTGACGACGTTCCCACTTGAGACGTGCAAATGGTTGGCGGCGTTTCTTTTTCTTCATCGCTTGCGGGTGTTATATTCGACCCATTTTATCTTCAAGTAGATCTGCCAAGGTTGGTTGACCGATCACCTGTAGTTCGTAGCGGACTCGTTGTGTAGGCTTCTTGAGCTTGAGCAAACGGTTCAAATCGATGGGAGTTCCGATTAAAACAAGGTCGGCATCGGTGCTGTTTATTGTTTCTTCCAATTCGCGCATTTGTTTTGAGCCGTATCCCATGGCGGGTAAGACATCGCCTGTGGTGGGGTAATGGGCGTATGTTTCAAGAATGCTACCCACCGCAAACGGTCGTGGATCGATGATCTCGGCGGCACCAAACCGTCTTGCCGCTATCCACGCTGCACCATAAGCCATCTCGCCGTGTGTGAGTGTGGGGCCGTCTTCGACTACCAAGACGCGCTTTCCACGGATGGCGGCAGGCTCGTCGACGAGTATCGGGGAAGCAGCTTCCAATATAACGGCTTTCGGGTTCAAATCCTGGACATTGTTGCGTACTTCAAGGATGGCATCATTAGATGCGGTGTCTACTTTATTGATCAGAACGACATCTGCTGCAATGACGTTCGTCTCTCCAGGATGATATCTACGCTCGTGCCCCGGTCGGTGGGGATCGACGACCACGATGTGCAGATCACTCTGGAAGAAGGGAAGATCGTTGTTCCCGCCGTCCCAGAGGATGACGTCCACTTCCTTTTCTGTCTGTCGAAGGATTTGCTCGTAGTCTACACCTGCATATACGATGGAGCCGTGCTGGAGGTGGGGCTCATATTCTTCGCGTTCTTCGATCGTGCATTGGTATTTATCCAGGTCTTCGTAGGACGCAAAACGCTGCACCGCTTGTTTCACGAGATCACCATACGGCATCGGATGACGTACGACCGCTACACGATATCCTAGATCACGCAGGATGGTTGCCACACGCCGGCTCGTCTGGCTTTTACCGCTACCTGTGCGTGCCGCGCAAACAGAGATCACAGGTGTATCGGATTTTAATTGCGTGCTGTTCAGACCCATCAAACGGAAATCTGCGCCAGTAGCTAACACGAGAGATGCTTTGTGCATCACAAGCTCGTGTGGAATATCGCTGTACGCGAAAACGACTTGCTCCACTTGGTGCTCAAGGATCAGTGCGACCAGTTCTTCTTCTGGATGGATGGGGATGCCTTCCGGGTAGCTGTCGCCGGCAAGCTTTGGGGGGTAATTGCGCCCTTCGATATTGGGGATTTGCGTCGCAGTGAAGGCCACAACCTCATAAGATGGATTGTCCCTGAAGTAAGTGTTGAAATTATGGAAATCGCGACCCGCGGCGCCCATGATGATAACGCGTTGTCGTTTCATGTTTTACGGTTTTCCCTTTTATTTTTGATGGTTTTCTGAATGAGAAGCGACCATCCTTAGGATGGTCGCCAATTTTACATCACCTCCGGCGCCTCAATACTCAGCAGGCGAAGGGCGTTGGCAAGCGTTTGACGAGCAGAGGCAGTGATACGTAAGCGAGCCTTCATGATGTCGTCACTCTCGGCTTGAAGCACCCGAACGGAGTGATAGAAAGTATGGAAAGATCTAGCCAGATCATATGTGTAGCTCGCCATATGCAATGGTTTGTATTCCGTGGCGGATTTCTCGACCAGCGCCGGGAATTGGGATATCAACTCGATCAATTCCACCTCGGCGGGATGCAAATCGTAGCTGAATGAGGCCTCAGAAGGCAACTGGTCGATTTTCCGAAGAATGCTGTTGGCGCGAACGTATGCGTTCTGAATGTAGGGAGCGGACTGCCCATCGAAGCTTAATGCGCTGTCCCAATCGAAAACTATATCCTTGATGTTGTCGACAGATAGCATGCTGTAGATCAGCGCGCCCAATCCTACCTGTCGAGCGACTTCATCTCGCTTCTTGACATCCAACCCCGGGTTCTTCTCAGCGATGACCTCGAGCACCCGCCGTTGTGCTTCTTCCAGGACATCCATAAAAAAGACCACGTTTCCTAGACGAGCCGACATGGCGCCCTCTGGTAGTGTTACGATACCGTGGGCCAAATGGTAGCAGTATTTGGCCTGCGGAAATCCCCAGAGCTCCAGTATCTTGAATACTTGTTGGAAATGTAAGCTTTGGCGTACATCGACGACGTAGATCGAGCGATCGACGTGATATTCTTCAAACTTTTTTTTCGCAAGCGCGAGATCATTCGTGGAATAGAGTGTCGTGCCATCGCTGCGGAGAATGACTGCGGTGCGATATTTTTCCTTCTTGAGCCCAAGCTTTTCGTCGATATTGACAAAAACCGGGCCATCAGGCCGCTCGTCTTCCGCGATACCGAACTGGATTAGCTCTTCAACAATGGCTTTCGCCGGTTCGGCAGCTTCGCTTTCAAAGAAATAGACGTCAATCTTAATCCCTAGCATCTGTAGTATATCTTCAAGCTCGTCGAGACTCCATTGGCGTGTTTCGAGCCATAATTCCCTAATCTCAGGGTCTTGAGAATCCCATCGTTGATACAATTCTCGGCGTTCCTCTTCGTATCCTTCTCGTTGTGCTCTCTCCTCGGGTGTCTCATCAGCTTTCGGTGTGACCAGTTGGGTCGCCTCGGTGTAGATCTTTGCCAGCCACTGGCCCCGTTCGTGAATCCCTTCCGGTTCTTGCCCTTTAAAGAATTTATCGTACGCCCAAATACAAGTAATGACTCCTAAACCCATATCCCCAGGATAGGAAGCCCTGACCGTTTCAAAGCCAGCGAATTCCACCAGCCTGGCAAGCGATTCGCCCAAGACGGCGTTTCGTGCGTGTCCGATGTGGAAAGAATGGTGCGTATTCGGTTGTGCGTATTCCACCATCACACGTTCGCCTTTCGGCGCTCCACGGCCGAATTCCTCCCCCTGCTCGATCACGGTGTCGGTGACGCGTTTGATGTACACGGACGGATCGATATAAATGTTTAGATATCCACGCTCGGCTTCGACTCGCTCAAAGCCTTGAGGTTTCTCGAAGCCTTCAGCCAAGGCCTCGGCGATCTCGTGCGCACGCGTCTGAACGTTGATCTTCTTCCCACTACGAGCCTCTGCCGCCGCCGCCTTGAAGCAGGCGTTGGTACCAAACCCCCAATGTCCTTTGATGGGAGTAGGAAACCATTCAATCTGCTCTGGGACGGCGATTTGCAGGTGTTGGAGCGTTTGTTGAACGCTACGTGAGGCTTGATCTAGTTCGCGGGTAAACATGGCACAATTCCTCGGGAGATTGCGATTATAGCATGGGAGCCATACGCGAACACGACGCACCACCTGGTGCGTCGTGAATGGAGATTATGTGTACAACGGATGTGTACTTCTATGAGGATTTCTCCAGCGCAGCCAAGCGTTTCATAAGACGGCTCTTGCGACGTGCCGCATTTTTGCGGTGAATCACGCCCTTACGAGCGGCTCGATCCAACTCGCTGACGGCCAACCGAACGTCTTCGGCGGTAGTTTCTACTTCGCCTGCTTCAATCGATTGGTGAGCTCTCTTTACAAACGTGCGGGCACGCGTGCGATATAACTTGTTTCGCATGCGGCGCTTTGCATTTTGACGAATGCGCTTCTTCGCCGAAGGTGTGTTAGCCAATGTGTCCTCCCAGGACGATGAATCTCACAAAATTGAATTTTAGCGCACACATTTGGTTCTGTCTAGGGTTCAAAAGGCTGCTTAGTGCAATCGATCAAAGTTCGTGAGTCATCGGTTGGAATGTGGAGTTGGGGTATGATAAGAGTGTTATGCTTGTGAATTCGTTGAGAAGTCCATTTGGTGCATCACGAATATAAGTATGTTTCCCTTTGAACTTTCCCCGCAGCAGTTGGAGTTAGTCGAGAAACCCGTTCAGGGGGCGATCTTTCTGCAAGGCATAGCGGGAACGGGCAAGACCACGACGGCTGTCGCGCGCATGCAAGAAATGCTCCGCAATGGAATCCGTGCTGATTCCATCCTCGTCCTGGTACCTCAACGCACGCTAGCTGGACCATACCTGGACGCGCTGCGTGATCCCACACGAGCTGCAGGAAGCGAGGTCACCGTCGTGACGCTCGGCGGGCTCGCACGTCGAATGATCGAACTCTTCTGGCCGCTCATCGCTGAAGAGGCTGGCTTCGAAAATCCCGAGCGGCCGCCTTTATTTCTTACCCTCGAGACAGCCCAATATTACATGGCTCAGATTGTGAGCCCCCTTCTTGAAAAAGAGCGTTATTTTGAAAGCATTTCGATTCAGCGGAATCGGTTGTATAGCCAGATCCTTGACAATCTGAACAAGGCCGCCGTTGTGGGTTTCTCCCACGAAGAGATCGGTGCCCGGTTGAAGGCAGCCTGGATAGGGGAAACGTCCCAGGCGGTGATCTATGATCAGGCACAAACTTGTGCCTCCTTATTTCGCCAGGCGTGCTTGTCTCGCAATCTGCTTGACTTCTCGCTCCAGATCGAAGTGTTTCAAGAGCATCTCTGGCCTATCCCGCTCTTCCAGGAGTATAGAGAAGACCGCTTCCGACATCTCGTCGTCGACAACTTGGAGGAGGACACGCCGGTTACCCATGATCTTCTCATCGAATGGCTCCCAGCCTTTGAGTCGGCGTTGTTGATTTACGATGACCACGGAGGATACCGTCGTTTTCTCGGAGCGGATCCGGTTCATGCAAAGCGGTTGGAGACGCTTTGTGGGGAGCAAATCCAGTATCGAGACTCTTTCGTCAGCTCCCTAGAATTGCGTGCCTTCGGTAATAGTCTCTCATCCGGGATTGTAGGAGGCGATTCAGAAATAAGTGCGGATCAACGCTCAGTGGTGAGTCTTGACTACCATCGCTATCAGCCGCAAATGCTTGCGTGGGCGGCGGTTGAGATCGCTAGTTTAATCCATGATCAAGATGTGCATGCGGGCGAGATTGTTGTTCTGGCCCCATTCCTGTCAGATGCGTTGCGTTTCACGCTTGAAGAACTATTTCACAGGGAAAATGTGCCCGTTCGTTCGCATCGACCTTCGCGTGCGCTGCGAGAAGAGCCGACAACTCAGTGTCTCCTCACATTCGCCGCACTCGCTTTTCCTGCATGGGGGGTCGTGCCCACGGTCCAGGATATCGCACACGCATTAACGCAGGCCATCAACGATCTCGATCTAGTGCGAGCGCATCTCGTGGCGAAGGTTCTCTACCGCAAGCGGGATGGGATTCCCACCCTTGAGCCATTCGAACAAGTACGCAGCGAAATGCAAGCACGGCTAACTTACACTGTAGGGGAGCGTTATGAGAGATTGCGTTTGTGGCTTGAAGCCTGTCGGATTGAGGATGATTTCGAATTGGACCATTTCTTGGGCAGGCTCTTCGGAGAGATCCTTTCTCAAGCGGGTTATGGTTTCCATGAGAGCTTCGATGCTGGAACGGTGACAGCGAACTTAATCGAATCGGTTCAGAAGTTCCGATGGGTCCTCGAGAGAGAATCTTCGTCTCGAGAGGTATCAATCGGCCGGGCTTACCTCCAAATGGTGAATGAAGGGGTGGTCGCTTCGCAGTATATCCGCAGTTGGGAGACTGGTTCGGGAGAAGAAGTGTTGTTAGCGCCTGCTTACACTTTCCTCATGACCAATAGGCCTGTGGATTACCAATTTTGGTTGGATATAGGCAGTCATGGGTGGTGGGAAAGACTCTATCAACCACTTACTCATCCTTATGTTCTCAGCCGTACTTGGAAGGACGATCGTAAATGGACTGACGAGGATGAATTCAAAACACGACAAGATGCGCTCGCAACGCTTGCCTTGGGGCTCGTCAACCGTTGCAGGAAGGGAATCTTCTTCGGTTTGAGTGAATTGGGGGAAGGGGGTTACGAGCAACGAGGCCCGCTTCTTCGCCTCATCCATCGCGTTTTTCTCACCTCTTCCCAGGTCTTTGGGGGATAAAATGTTCGATCCACGGCCGAAGCAGCGTGAGGTGTTGGAATACCGTGCCGGTAAGATGGGTGTTTCCGCCGTGCCGGGAAGCGGAAAGACTCACACGTTGTCCCTTCTGA
>JABAOF010005021.1_pt1 | contig 64560 bp, 70 predicted proteins | sample 7062171 | NCBI WGS metagenome assembly JABAOF01 (sample SAMN14538628, study PRJNA623070) | marine sediment metagenome | biome: marine biome [ENVO:00000428]; feature: marine pelagic biome [ENVO:01000023]; material: deep marine sediment [ENVO:00002113] | place: India: Gulf of Khambhat ...
GATTGAATCCGTCAAGGTTGGCGGGAAGGAAATGGGAGAGAGGATGAGGGGGATAGAGAAGAGTATGTCTCTTCTGAGGAAGGAGTTTCATGATTCTCTGGCAGGCGTAAGGAATGATGTTGATAAGCTTAGCGAAAAGAAAGAGGAGAAATTGGGGAAGAGTATAGCTGATGTTGAGGGTGAGTTTAACAAAAGAGTTGATGATGTAAATTCGAATTTAAAGGATTTGGCTGAAGTTGTTTTCTCCCTTAAGAGTTCCAAGAGTGATTCAAAAGCGATTGATAAAAGGATCAGGGATTTGGAGGTTATTCTGGACGCGTCAATTGTTGAGTTAAGGGACGGTTTCCAGAAGAGTGTTGATTCTATCAGGAAGGATATCGATAGGTTAAGCGAGGAAAAGGAAGAGGGGATGGAGAAGGATATAGGCGAAGTGGAGATGGGCTTCGCCGGGAAGATAAAGGAAGTGGAGAGTGGTCTCAGTAAAATGAGGAATAATTTTGATGCCGCTGTGAATTCTTTGAGGAAAGAAATAAAGGGTGGGGAAAGGTTAAAGAAAGACGAGATAAACAGGATAGTTAGAGAATTCTTCGGTATAAGGGCGCAGATGGAAGAACGTATGAAACAGCTTACTGAGCAGTTTGATCAGCTTGACAAATTCAAGGAAGAGTTCAGAAAGAGTTTTGAAGACAGGGTTACAGGATCAGAGATCTCTGCCAAAAGACTAGGAGATGTCATGTCAAGAATGGAAAATCAGCTGAAGGTTATCAGTGAGAAGAGCTTTGTTAATGAGAATAAGACCAAGGAAATTGATAAAAACTTCAAGGAATCTGTTAAAAATCTTGAAGATAAAATAGACTATCTTTCGAAGTCTATGAAATCCTTTAAGAAGGAGAGTTCGGAAGAACTGGATGAACTGATAGAGGAGGCCGGTGGCTGATGGACAAATTTGAGAAACTCGGGAAAAGAATAAAGGACCTCAAGGAGGAGAAGGAAGACCTGAAAAATAGTTATAACTATTTATTGGAAGATGTAAGGAAGTTGGTTGAAAAGAATTCAAAAAGCATAGCTGAATTGAAACTCCTGACAAAGGGTCTTGGCAAGAAGGAAGAAAAGGATGACCAGATTTTTTCCGAACTGAGGGAATCTGTAAAGGGCCTGAACAAATCGCTTACAGATCTGAAAGGCAAGCAAACCTTGTTTAAGGAGAAACTTTTAAACAGGATTGATGTCATGGAAAAAAAGGTAGACTCTGAGGACAGGAGGTTTGAAGATATAGGCAAGGATGTGGAAGAACGTATAGAGGAGTTCGAAAAGAACTTTGATGAACAGAAAAAGAGTATAGATGATCTTGAAAAGAAGCTTGTTATCGAGATGGGTCAGATAAGGATGGAGAAAGGAAGCCTGTTCAAAGAGTTCAAGAAGATAATCTCCGATTTCAAGGATCTGGAAGGAAGCCTTGAAAATTTAAGAGGGAAGGATTCTGATCTTGATCACAGGATACAGAATATGGAGGGGGAAAGCAAGAACTTCTCTGACAAGCTTGAACTCTTCAAGGCAGATCTCACGAAAATGCTAGACAAACTCAAAAGAGAATTCGACCGCAAAGAGAGGGATAAAAAGAAGGAATTCGATGGGATGATGAAGGAATTCCTGATAGTCAAATCACAGGCAGACGAGAAATTGAATATTCTTTCCTCGCATGCAAAGAGTCTTGACAAGCTCAAGAATGAGATGGAGCTGGATATACGTAAGGATGTCTCCAAAGAGATAACCGAGGGTCTGCAGACAATTGAGGAGAAGATCAAGACCAGTATGGAGGACCTTGAACAGGCAAAACTCGAATTCATGAAAACCACGGATGATCTGAAGAAAGAGGTGAATGAAAAGATCACCTCCTTGGACGGGAAGCATCGCTACTTCGAGGAGGCCGTTATTACAAAACTTAAAGAGGCCAATGATAACATTTTAAATCACTTGAGGGACAGTGAAGAGCGATTAAACAAGGCATTAGTTGAAAACATCGAGGACATAAAGAATTTCAAAGAACACATAAGGGATTTCATAAACGACCTTGTGGACAATTATGAACGGAGATTCGAGGTTCTGAAGGACGGGCTGGATGAAGTTTCGAGAAACGTCCAGACCTACAAGAAGGGCGTGAGCGCCTTGGTTTTTGAATAGATATTATTTTTTCACCTTTTTGGAAATTTTCCAGAGTAGATTGAATTGTTTTCTGTATGAAACAGCGAGGTTTTTATTATCTATCATGACCGCATAGTTGGGATTTCCCCAGATAATGATTGTTAATTTGTTATTGTAAACATAGATTGGTGTGGGGTTAAATGCTTCTTCTGGGATCCACCTATATTCTGTTTGTGTACCTTTAACCAAATAGGTATCGCCTTCTCTGATTAAAATCCTTTCTTTACACCCAAGCTTTCGTAATCTTTTGAGGTGTTGGTACAGGGCGATCTTATCTTCTTCCATGAACTTCCTTTCATCAACCCCGGATATAAGGACTTCTCCGTGTTTTCTCTGGAATTCTTTGATTATGTCCCTGTAAACTGTCCTTACTATTCCCTTTCCTTTAAAAACCTCTACAAGTGTGTCCTCTCTAGGAAGTTTTGTTAAGTTAATTAATTCAGGGAGGATCGATCTGAACTTCTCCTCCTTCTCCTTGATAAATTCCATTATTTTCTCCGGGTTTATTCCTTGGAAATATTTTTTATTATTTTTAGTGACAAAGCTGACAAAGCCCTTCTCCAGAAGTCTGTCAAGGGCGTCGTACACGGCTTGCCTATGTAGCCCTGAACGTTCAGCGATTTCATTCACAGAAATCGATCCCTTTCTCAAAAGTGTTAGATACACCTCGATCTCGTTATTTGTCAGTCCCAGTTCTTTTAGATTCTCTTTCATAACATAAAATTGTATTTTCCATTTAAATATTTTCGTAAAAGTTTTTACTACAAATTTTTATAAGTCCTAATACGTGACTATTTATAAGTGATTAAAATGTTATCTGGATTGAAGAAATACGTATCTTGTGTCATTATTAGTAGTCTCGCGCTTGGCTCTTTCGGTTGTTCACGGGGAGAAAAGGAATACGTAATACGTGAATTCAACCCCTATAGCAAGGACGAAACAGATAGATGTTTGAAGATTATTAGAATAGACAGGTCGTGTTCTCCCACCAAATTAGAAAAGTACATTGATTATTTTCCTCTTGGATCTCTGGATAGTTATTCCGAAAGTTTTTTGGATAAAAAAACCGGGAAATGGGTACATGTTAAATGGGTTATTCCTGAACGCCCAGAATTTGAGGAATATGAAAAGGTATATAGAGAAAGAATATTCGAGAAATGAGTGAATTCGCGTATTCTGGTGAAATTTGGGTAAAAATATGGGTAAAAACTTTAAATACGCTTATAGAAAATAATTCTCATGTGCGGTATAGCGGGTTACGTGGGCGGTCGTAAGGTCGCGCCTTTGTTAGTGGAGTCGCTCAGAAAACTTGAATACAGGGGATACGACAGCTGTGGTGTTGCAACGCTTGCCAAAGGAAGGATCTGGGTAAAGAAGGACAAGGGAAAGATAGAGGATGTTAATAGGAAATTACGTTTAACAGATATGCCTGGAAGTATAGGGTTCGGGCACACCAGGTGGGCAACACATGGGAAAGTCTCCAAACGTAATTCACACCCGCAGACCGACTGTAAAGAGGACATCGCTGTTATTCACAATGGTATAATAGAGAACTTTTCTGAACTAAAAAAGCGACTGAAAAAGAAGAGTCATAAATTCAGGAGTGATACAGACACGGAAGTTATAGCGCATTTGATAGAGGATAATCTCAGATCAGGTGTTGATATTGAAGAGGCTGTTCGAAAGGCAATGAATTCTTTGAAGGGGAGATCAGCAATAATTGTTATCAAGAGGGACTTCCCTGGTCTGATTGCAGCGAGGACGGGTTCCCCTCTCATTCTCGGGGTCGGCGAAAACGAATACTTTATCGCATCAGACGTCCCCGCCTTTCTGGATTACACCAGAAGGGTTATGTATCTGGATGATGGAGAGATGGTTGTTTTAAAGGGAGAGCCGAAATTCAGGGGCCTAATGGATGGGAAGGACATTAAAAAGAGGGTTATAACCATAGACTGGGATGCTAAACAGGCGGACAAGGGAGAGCATGAACATTACATGATAAAGGAGATAATGGAACAGAAGGAAACCATAATGCGCGCACTTAACCAGGATGAAAGAGAGATAAAAAGGGTAGCGAACGAAATAAACAAGGCGTTCGGCGTGTTCCTGACCGGATGCGGGACCGCGGGAAAGGTCTGTCAGACAGGTGAATACGTTTTCTCGAAAGTCGCTGGTAAACATGTTAACTACGTGGTCTCATCCGAGTTCCCGAACTACAGGCATTTCCTGACAAGGAAAACCCTTTTAATAACTGTTTCACAGAGCGGTGAGACAGCAGATGTTCTGGAGGCCGTTAAAACAGCGAAGGAGAAGGGAGTAAAAATCATATCGCTGGTGAATGTTAAGGGTTCCACACTCGATCGCGTTTCGGACATGACCTTCCTGATAAAGGCAGGACCGGAAAAAGCAGTCGCTTCCACGAAGGCCACGACAGCTCAGCTGGCTATACTCTACCTCCTTGCATATGCATGTACAGGGAAATTGAACGAAGGGAAGAAGCTTTTACTTGAAACCGCCTCCAAGATCAACGACATGTTAAATCCGAGATATGAGGAACACATCAAAAAGCTCGCGAGAGAGATCTACAGGAAGAAGAATGTCTACATAATCGGAAGGGCATTGAATTACCCCATGGCACTGGAATCCGCGATAAAGATAATGGAGGTCAGTTACATACACGCCCAGGGCTTTGCCGGAGGGGAATTGAAACATGGACCCATCGCCCTGATAGAGAAAGGTTCCCCATGCATCGTTTTGACAGCGAATGACGGAACCAACAACATAATGGGGAATGCCATGGAGATCAAGGCTAGGGGTGGTTTCATAATTGGTGTCGGCCCGAAGAGGAACGAGGTATTCGACTACTGGCTGAAGACGCCGGACGTTGGGATCGCTTCTCCCATAGTCAACATAATACCTGTCCAGCTGCTTGCCTATCACTTAGGAGTTTTAAGGGGTTGTGACATAGATCAGCCCAGAAACCTCGCGAAAAGCGTAACAGTGGAATAATTTTTAAATTAAGGCCCACAAATACTTCTTTATGCCAAAAGAACTTGATGTCGCAATCAGGGCAGCGAAGGGGGGAGGGAAGATTCTTGAAACAGGTTTTCATAACATTCATACGATAAGGATGAAAACCGGGAGGGACCTCGTAACAGAGATGGACGTCAGATCAGAGAAAAAGATTCTTTCAATACTCAGGAAAACATTCCCTGATTACAGTATATATTCCGAGGAGTCCGGCAAGGAGATGAAAGATTCCGAATGTATGTGGATTGTTGATCCGCTTGACGGGACGACCAACTATTCCATTAAAAACCCTTTTTTCAATGTATCGATAGCCCTGATGAAACGAAATGAACCGATAGTGGGTGTCGTACACGCTCCAGTGACAAAGGAGACATTTTATGCAGAAAAGGGGAGGGGAGCGTATCTCAACGGAAAGAAGATTCGTGTATCAAAGGAATCTGACATCTCGAAATCCCTGCTTACATATTGCCACAACAGCGATGAGAGGAATGTAATGAGGGCAATAGAGGTTTTCAGAAGGATTAAACCCTTGGCTATGGATTTCAACAGGATGCGGGCTGGAGCGCTTGAAATCGCCTTCGTGGCTGCCGGGAGAGTTGGTTGTTACCTGACGTGTGGTTTTCATTCTTACGATGTCGCTGCAGGGACATTGCTCGTGAGGGAGGCCGAAGGTAGGGTCACGGATTTCGAAGGAAATGATTGGACCCCGCAAAGCAATGATTTTCTTGCAACCAACGGAAAGATTCATGACAAAATTTTAGAACTTCTGAAAGGAATTTAAAACTTTAAAAATGTCCTTCACCAAACTATTAACATGGCTGCGGACTTTTTGACTGAGTTTATAAGCAATCTTGGAGTAGGTTTCGCGGACCCCATAACCCTTGCAATCAACATCATACTGTCCACGATAATAGGAGGTATAGTTCTTCTCATCCTCCTTGAGATAGTGGGCAAACATTTCTCTGAGGAAGTTAGAGCAACGAACGCATTTCTCTTGGTCTTGGTCATAAACATAATAAACATTCCGGTGATCTTCAGTCTTCTGGTACAATTCGCTTCTTTCATACCATTCCTGCCAGTGATTCTTCCGATTCTGATCTGGATCATTCTGGTAAAGTTCTTTTTCAAAGAACTGGCAATAACCCATGCGATTTTGGTGGGAGTTATCGGTTACTTCCTGACCATGTATGCAGTTCCTATCTTGGTTGGTTTGGCAATGGGTTTCCTACCCGTTTAAAATCTCTCCAACCAGGTAAGTTTTTCCGGCAGAGGTTATTCTCACCTTTAAAATTTTACCCATTACGTCCTTTCCTTCCTTTAGGACAACGGGTTTATAGTTTTCATTCCTTCCCATGAACTGGTCCTTTTTCTTCCCTCTTTCATTTACCAGAACATGGTATTCTTTACCTATCAATTTCTTGTTTCTTTCAAATCCTGTTTCCTCTGCCAGCTCTGCCATTTTTTTCGATCTTCTCTTTACAGTTTTATTATCGATCCTTTGCATCCTAGAAGCAGGTGTCCTAGGTCTGGGAAAGAATTTAGATATGTTAATCACATCCGGTTTGATCTCCCTGACAAGGGATAGGCTCTTTTCGAAATCCCTTTCTGTTTCTTCTGGGAAACCGACTATTATGTCTGTGGAAAGCGTTATACTAGGGAAGGTATTTCGAAACGCTTTAACTATCCTTCGGAAATCCCTTGTTCCGTAACCTCTCCTCATGGATTTCAGAATTTTATCAGATCCAGACTGGACAGGAATGTGAATGAACTTGTAGATTTTGGGGTTTCTGTAAATCTCGATAAGTTCTTTCAAAATCTTTTTGATATACGTTGGGTTCATCATACCAATACGTATTCGGAACTCCCTCTCTAATTCAACTATCCCTTTCATGAGTTCAGCCAGATTCGATCCAATATCCAAACCGTAACATCCGCAGTCTTGGGAGGTTATCCATATTTCCCTGCATCCTCCCCTCAAAGAATCCTCTGTCTCCCTTACTATTTCCTCTATAGATCTCGATTTCAAATCCCTCCTAGCGAGCTTGACTATGCAGTATGCACACTCCCCTAAACATCCGGAGGCGATCTCTGTTATCCCCACAAGCGGGTTTTTCCTGATCTTCCTTTTCGTTTCTTTCGCTTCTTTCAAAAGCAGGCCAGCGATATCCCTCGATTTATGGGAAGAGAGAAACAAGGCGTCGGGAGCGAGCCTTCTGAATATCCGATATTCGCCATCAGTTGCGCACCCGGCGATGATCAGTTTTTTACTGGGATATTTATTCTGAATGAACTTTATCCTGTCCCTGATCTTGTTCTCGGTCGGGGTTTTCACGATACATGTGTTTATAACGATCGCGTCAGTTTTCCCTATACCATCGGTTATCTTAAAACCATTATCTTCCAAGATCCCTGCCATAACTTCTGAATGTGATTGGTTCGCAGAGCATCCGTAGGTCTCGATGTAAACAGATTTCATATCAATCATTTATTTGTTTTCTTTTTATTGTATCAGAATAGGGTGTTTCTCGGAATATAAAGGCATTGGAAAAACCGCCCAAATGTGCGATGATCTTTCCCAAGGCAGTTCCAATATCAGCTTTTGTCAGCCTTTGGTATCCCTTATCTGTGAGTTTCACAGATCTGTTTTTTAGAATATCATAGGCCTTGAACATGACATTCTTTGGGAATGGGAAAAGATCTACAAGTATAACTCCACCCTCTTCGACTTTTCCGAATTTTCTGGAGTCCCTCGTTTTTTTTGTATATGTCCCTACCCAATGTGTACACATCACGAACTCACCCTTTGTATATTTGTGCAATTTTTCCCAAAATTCTGGCTCTTGCATCCTTTTTCTCCTGCTCAACTCCCTGAAGGCAGCATCTGGACACGGACAACCACCTCCTTTAATATCTTGCCATTCGGTGTAGAACCAATTCTCAGTAAGACTTGTTGGTGTTGTGATCATTTTTATAGGGTATTTCTTTCCTCTACCACGGGACTCTACCTCAACGAAAATGTCTGATCTATCATACAATGTTCTTATTTTACCTTCAGATAAATCGGCAAACAGCTGACCTTCCACAAATGCGTCAAAAAGAACAATATGATGGACTTTTGTGGTCGCCCCCCACCAACCAACACCCCTGTAATCTTCATCAGGATCCCATCTCAAATCCTGGTATCCGAAAAGTTTAATCCTCTTCCTGTTCTCATCGTATAACTCACCCATCTTTCTTTCCGGTACAAATCTGTATTTCTTGGAGTCCCTGATGGTTACATTTGATCTGTTCAGATCCAGTTGATCACCGAATCTCTTCCACTTGTCCGCCGTATCAAGAATTATTGTTCCGTAACCATCTCTGTATTTGTTAAATTCCTTGCCTTTGTCCCAGAAATCACCGTCATGAACTACAAGGTATTCATTATCACCAAGGGTTAGAACAGCATCAGCAAGGTAGTTTCCTGGGATACCTTCCTCCAATTTCTTTTCATTGTAACCAGATCTTATCTGCCCTATAAGAGGATATTCCATATCAAACCATTTTCTATAAAGATTCCTAACTGTTGGTTTTTCCATATTTTAACAGAAACCGGTAAGCTTTTTATCCTTAAATTGTCGCCAGGATGAGCTGGATCTGGAGGTTTGTTTGGTAACGGAGAACCCTCTCGTTGGCCGTCCATTTCCTTGGCCTGTTTTTAACGTCAGGGTTTCCGTAGTTTATTGTCTCCCCTCCCAGATGTTCCGGATCCTCCGGCTGGATGATCATATAGTAATCCAAGCTCGGCTTGGTTGTCAAAACCTTTCTTATCAGTATGGGTGTTATCTCGTCTGCCACCTCCCTGCAGTCCTTCTTGATGGATTCATCTTTCGTTAGTTTACACTTCTTACCCAACCTCGTCAGCGTGCAGTAAAGGGTATCGGAAACCGTTTCACACGGACTTTTATAGCCAGTCTTCGCCCGCATGACAGAGACCAAGAGGTTATGTGCGTAGAGGTTGTAGTATTCGGTCTCTTCCACCGTAAATGCCGATATCAAAAGGAACAGACCAACAGCTACAAATACAATTATCATCAGGACTATCAAGACCAAGCTCGTCTGTCCTCGAAACTTATTCATAAAAACCCACCGTCAGTATTCCGATCTCAACATTCCTTGTCAGGGTTCTGTAAATGTTGACAGGAACATCGTAAGCCATGAACTGGGGATTATCGGTCTTGCAAAATTTCCAAACCCCGCATCTGGGATAGTTCTGATTTGTACATTCCCCGATTGAATCTATGACCTTTACCTCTGCAAACACATCTCTACCCAACAACTCCTCAAGATCGCCGCAATCCAAAACCGTTAATTTCGAATCCTCAAGCATGCCGCCTTCTTTGAATCCGTCTTTATTGAGGTAAGGAGAGTTGGCAAATGCCTTAAGCAGGAAGGACGCCTTCTGCTGTTTAAGTGTGGTCTGTCTTGATGATGTTGTTCCTATCTGCCATCCCACGATAAAGAATACTATGACAACTATTACCATTACAATGAAAAAGCCCAGCAATACGTATTCCATTATGTGAGCCTGTCCTTTCATGTCAGCACCCCATCTCCTCCAATAATCTGTAAGCCTCTATTGATTCTTTAATCTTTCTGGTGAGTTCCCTCATGTCATCCTCATTCGTGTAGTCTCCGTTATCAATTTTGTTTCTGAGAGAACCAAGTACCTGAACGAACTTTTGATAAACACTATCACAGTATGGATTGGTTGATTTTGATCTGAGGAGGCTTGATTCCCTTGAAGCAAGATCGCTCGCTATTGATAGTTCTTTAAGGAATTTTTCGTTTGTGTAATCATACATCTTCTTCCCGCCGAAAAAGAGGGCGACTATGTCAATCGGGTTTTTGTAAAGATGCCATTGCCAACCCTGTTCGGTGGTGTTGATGTAAACGTAACCCATTTCGTTATCAATCGGGACGACCTGGAAATCACTGCCTATCGGGGTTTCTGAAACAGTTATCATCCTGTAGCCCTTTCTCTTTCCGCAGAGGGTGAATTCATATTCATTGGTATACAGCCATGGTAAAACAGTTCTCATGAAATAATCCCTTTCCCATTTGCTGAAAAAGAAGAATGGTTCGCCTCCCGTATCGTTACAACCGATACCAAACAAAACCTTTACATTCGTGTTCTCTGTTGATGGGAAATATTTCGTTATGTTCCCTACGGTATTCCAAACAACCTCTGATCTCCCCAAGGGAACAAAAACTACCTTGGTTTCAGGGAGGGCATGAACAAAGTAAAACTTCCACCACCCCGTATCGTACTCGCTCCTGTGGATAGAAATAGTTTCCCCTGGAACCAAAAAGGTCGGGACCGGATCTAGGTTTATGGATGTCACTGGTGTTTCGATATTTGGAGGTGAATAGAAGCTTATTGCTTCCTCCAGATCCCTGACCTCGAAATCAGTCGAAATCCCTGTCGTGTAAACATCCTCTATTGTTTTCTTTAGTCCGACCAATATCTCTACCTCCTTGCTGGATTCCCCGATCTCGGTGTAGGACAGAGAGAATCTTAGTATTACCATGAGAATAAAGGCTGAAAGTATTATCCCAAAAATTATCTTGAATATCTGCATTACGCTAATCACTCTAACACCTGCTCAGGAAAGTTTTACTACAACGAATGATCCATCATTATTCAAGAGTAATGTTTTCTTTGAGGATACGCAAAAATTATACTCCGTTGTCAGATGTTCTATCTCGTATCCCTTGAAGGTCTTATCCGTGTTAAAAACTATCATGTTGTAATTGTATGCCATTATCATCCTGTTTATAACGTTGTTGGTTTCCCAGTTTCCGTATGAAGAGGGATCATCCGGGTTGACAAAACATATCTTCTCTATGCAGTTGGGGACTACCAGTGCGTATTCCTGCGTGGCTCCCATGGAAAGCTGGAATGTTTTGCTCACCTGTTCTCTCAGCTTTATTATCTGATCTCCAAGAACTGCCTCGCAGTTAATACTGAACATTTCGTTTATGTACTTGAAACCAAAAAAGAAAAGGAATCCTATTATAATTGCTGTAAAGATTATGCCGAAAACCAACCCCACGTTCATAATTAATAGATGTGTTTCCGGCAATAAAAATCAATTACACTGAGTTTATCTGCAGTGGTAAGGTCGATCCCCAGTTTGTTGTTGTTCTGTCACACTGAGCGTATCCCATGTCCTCACAGGCAACTATGTCGTACTGGTAAACCCCTTTCACGACGTTGTTAGGTAGCGTAACTGTAACGTCCCAGAACTTGAAGAGGTTTGGCTGAATCGTGTAGCTTTCCTGCGGGTAAGTAACCCAGTTGACCATGTCATCTTGCAGTGTCGTGCAGGCAGCGAAATTACTGCAACCGTAAGAGCTTATTATATCACTGCTTGACATCGCAGGATAGACGTGTACGACAAAGGTATGTTGCTGTCCGTCCCTGTCGTCATTTTTAATACCCACTGAAAGCTTTACCGCTCTCCCGGGCTGGAGCGAGTACTCCTTCGGATATACAGCGAAGTTGGTCGTTCCTGTGTTGAACGTCTCTGACAACGTGTCGTGCGCCTTCTGTGTGAGATCGTCCGTCAGCGTCCCTACGGTTCCTATCAGTCCTCTCAGCCAGGTTACCGCCAGGCTCAGCAGAACAACGGCGAAAACAACCGCCACTATGAACCCCAAACTCAGTTGTATGGCTCCTTTCTTATCCATAGTATATATTTCGGGCAGCCCGTATAAAAACTTAACCAAATGCTTCGGTCAATAAATAAAAGTCTTCAAAAACAATTAAAAAACATGAAAAACGAATATCTGATCTTATTGATCGTGGTAATAGTGGGTCTCGTAGCGATATTCGCCTTAACTTTCCTTAACGCAGAGAATCAAGAAGATCTTACAGGTGCATGGGGAGGGGGAAGCTGTGAAGATTGGGACAGAGAAATCTCCATGAAACAGCCTAAGAACAAGAGGGACTGCGAAGGTGCTGGCGGTAAATGGGTGAAGAAAAGAGCGGCTCGGTAACGAAAGCCTAAATTTCCAAGACCCATAGATTTATATGAATGTGCACATTTTGGATATTTTTAGAAGGATAAATTTGTATAAAGGGTGTATTTAAAATTTCAACTCTAATACAATAAGATATGAAAAACGAATATCTGATCTTATTGATCGTGGTAATAGTGGGTCTGATAGCAATATTCTCCTTGGCGTTTCTAATGACCGGAGACTACGACCTTACAGGTGCTGCATGGGGCGGAGGAGGAGAATGTGAAGATTGGGATAAAGAGATCTCCATGGAACAGCCTAAGAACAAGAGGGACTGCGAAGCTGCTGGCGGTACATGGAAGGAAGCAGCCCAATAACAGAGACCTAAATTTCCAAGACCCATAGAAGATTTTATATGAAAGTATCTATTTTGAATACTCTCAGAAGTATAGAGTCGGATGAAAGGATAGATCTGAAAGTTATTCTTGTTTTTCTCGTTTTTGTCAGTATAACGAGAATGATACTGGAAACCCTGCTCGGTAGCTCTGACTACATCATCTTTACCAATTTTCCCACTTTCCTCTTGGTTTTTTCATTCTATTCCCTTGGTCTGGTTTCATACACCTTCTTCCTTTCGATCTGTTCAGGTAAAAAATCGATTAACATTGCAAGAATTCTCACACCCTTTCTGCTCGTTGCTCTGCTCGTTCCGATAATAGATTACTTCCTAACCGGATATCCGGTTAGTTACCAGATGTCAGCTATCTCGGACTTCGATATCCTCAGGATATCGTCGAACAACCCCATAGGCGAATCCGTGATCCTCTGGGCCTTGCCTATTCTGGCTGCTCTGTATGTCTTTTTTGAAAGGAAGTCTGTCAAAAGATCTATTATAACCTTTATAGTCATTTTTTTCGTGCCAATTTTCCTTGCTACTGATATAGCTGATTTCCTAGGTCTTGGAAGGAGTTTGTATTTCCTATATGCGACGGTCGCCTCAATCGTTTTCCTCCTCTTGATGTTTTATATCCAAGATGTTGAGAAATTTGGTCAGTTATTTATGAGGTTTTATGAGAGGATGAACAGGGTTGTTCTTTACATAATCGTTTTTGTTTTCGGAATAGCAACTGCAGGAAGTATTTTCGACGCGAGTTTATTTGGGATTTACATTATAGTCCTTCTGATAATTTCTTTCATTGCAATGTGTATGAATGATTATTTCGATTTCTCTATCGACAAGGCGAACAAGAAAAATAATCTTCTTAATGTGCTTAGCAGGGAAGAACTGAAAAATATAATTCTCATTTCATTTCTGATAATTATACCCTTCCTTTCCTTCATTTTTGAAGGTGTAAAGAACGTGGTGTTCGTTTATTACATGGTTTCTATGCTGTCTCTGATAATTTTGTACAGTTATAAAAATTTCCTTAAACATTTCTTCCCATTTAATTACGTGGCTGATGCTCTTTCCTATGGAATCACATTCATGGCCGGCAGGTCTATATTCTTGGTTCACAGCCAATACGAATTCGCCTATTTCATTCTGGTAACAATCCTTTTTCTGTTATTGATTCCTATGAAAGATTACGGAGATTATAAAGGTGACAAGAAAATCGGAGTGAAAACTCTTTATACTCTTTTAGGTTTTGAAAGAGCCTTTAGGGTATGCAAACTTCTTCTTTTGATCGCCTTTATAATTGCCAGTTTCTATTTTCTTCTGATCTCTCCTTTGATAGGTTTCGTGAATATCGTGATCTTTTATGCAATACCATCCGCTATAATCATACCTTCCATGGTAATACGATTCAAGAAAACAGAGAACTTCGAAAAATCATTATGGCTACTTGATGTTTTGTTTTTTGCCTATTTAATACCACTTTTACTTTTGTGATTCATCCCGGATAGCTCATCGCTATTATCTCTCTATAAAGGCCTGAATTATCGAGAACGAATGTTTCTACCAGACCTCCAAGGATAAGGACATTTATCGCTATCATTAGCAGGGCGAGGTTGTAATAAAGGAGTGTCCGGAACTTCTCTGATCTGAAGCCTTCCTTTCTGAAACCCTTCATGATCATGCCGCCCGAGATAGCGCCCAGGATGTAGGAAAGGATCTCGAGGAAACCGTGCGGACCCACTATTAGAATTATTATAAGGAACAGGAACAAAGGGTTGGTTCCCATTCCAAAACTTGCATTCCTTGCGAGCACGCCGAAGATCGTCCCCCACACCGATAAATTCCATGTGATCATGAATATCCCTCCGTCTCCCGTGAAGAGAGAGAGAAGGAAGCAGGCGAGTAAAACCCACCAGTTGTTCAAAAATATCGACCAGAAGAGAAGGATGGGAAAGCCTATCGCTCCCCCGTATATCCCTCTGACACCGAGCTGTGTCTGGAACAATCGGTTGACCTGGAATGAGGGGAGGATGATCGCTGCGGTTGCATAAACAAGGAATATCCCGAGCGAAAGGAAGATGTAGGTCTTGACAAAATCCTTGTTCAGGTGGAATAGCCTTCTTATCGAAAATCTTTTCTCTTCGCTCAATTCCTCGCTCTTCAGTTTGAACATCTTCCTGAGTTCTGGCAAAAGCATGATGGACGTGAAAGCGATGGCGACTAGTGAAGGATCCCTTGGGAAGATCAGGGCTGCTATTATTATGGAGATGATCGAATAGGTCCAGCCAAGGAAGAAGGCGTACTCCGCTCGCTTCTCCAACCAGGTCTTAGGAAGGATTCTGAAAAGGAACATATATAATTATTAAGTGTTTTCGACTAAATATAAACCATGTTCAATCCTTTCAAAAGGAAACGGACAGTTGCTCCTTCTAGTTTAATACTAGTTTTGATAGTTGGTATCTTTGTTGGTTTTTACGGCGGGCTAATCGCAACGGGTAGTTTTCAGGAGATATCGGGTCCTGTATTTGCAATATCGGACGGTGAAGAAACAACTTATCTGGAACTGTATGAAGGTGAAAAGACAACTCTTGGTTTCTTAACAGACGATAATGTCTCGATAAACATGTCAGTGGTAAACATAGATGGAGCAAATCTTTTCATGGAATCTCTGGGACTTGGTTTGACCTTTGTGGAAGAAGGTCAGCTCAGTGAAGAGGAAGAGCAGAACCTTGTCGGGGAAGCAAAGAAGAGGAGGAGGGCAGCTGCTGCAACATGCACTGACTCTGATAACGGGAAGAATTACGCTAAAAAGGGTCTCACAAAGAAGGGGAACAACTGGAAATTTGATTTCTGCCAATCAAATGGGAAAAAAGTGAGGGAGTATTATTGTAAAAACAACAAGATTAAATCTGTGGTTTATGACTGTAACAAAGAGGGCAAGGTCTGCAATGATGGGAAATGTGTTAAAATCGCGAGCGGAACGTGCACTGATTCCGATGGTGGTAAGGAGTATTATGAGAAGGGGACCACAACTAAAGGAACAAACGTGAAAACTGATTCATGTAACGGAAACAAGCTGAAGGAGTTTTACTGTGCCAACAATAATATTAAAAAACAAGTTACTGATTGTACTAATCACTTAGGAGCAATTCCGCCCAATCGTGGAATGTATTTAAGGATGATTTGTAAGAATGGGGCATGTGTTAATCCTCCGAAGAGTAATAGCTGCACTGACTCTGATGGTTACAACCCCCTCAAGAAAGGTACATGCACAGATGACTGGGGGACTTATCAAGAAAGGTGTAGTGAGGTTTCTTTTGATTATAATGTGGCGGAATTCAGATGTTATTCCGACTCCACATGGGGAAGATACTGCGCAGCAGATTGGTATTATGAATGTAACTGGAGGAATGGCTGGTGGTGTAGTGAAGGAGCATGTCAAAAATCTTCAGCCACGGATTCGGATGGCGGAAAGAATTACAAGAAAGCGGGAACAGTTACCGTGACAATCGGCGGTAAGAATTACGAATATGAAGATCGCTGTACTCCTGAAGAGCCTGACTATGAAAGAGATTTAATAGAATACTATAAGTGGAAGAGTCGTGAAGCCTTTGAAAGGGTAAATTGTCAAAATCTTTATGGTACAAACTACATTTGTGTAGACGGGGCTTGCATTAAAAAATTCTGCACCGACTCTGATGGAGGCAGAAACGAAAACGTGAAGGGAACATGTGAAGATTGGACTGGAAGTTACACGGATTTTTGTGACCCTTTACATGAGAGTACTGATCAAAAGGTTTTATTGGAATACTATTGCAGTGATACGTATGGTTGTCTTAGTATTGAAGAATTTTGTGACGGGACGAAGATTTGTAGGAATGGTAAATGTGTTTAAAGATAATTAATTCTTCCCAATGATTTAAATCTCAACTTCATTATAAGAATATGGCTCAGAGAATTCTGGATAGAGGGAAGGTCAGGATCGTTGTTGATCACAGGGAATCTAAAAACCACGTCTTCAGGAATCTTAAAGAGTTTGATGTTTCTCTCGTTCTTAAACAACTTAAAATCGGGGATTACGTCTGTTCGGACAGGGTCTGCGTGGAGAGGAAGACAATCCCTGATTTCATTCAATCCATAATAGATCAGAGGATATTCAAACAGGTAGGCGAGATCACTGAATGCTTTGAGAAGCCCTTAATTATTCTTGAAGGCAACCAGGATCTATTGTTTCTGGAAAGGAACGTTCATCCGAATACGATACGAGGGGCGTTAGCCTCGTTAGCGATAGATTACAAGATCCCGATAATCTGGACGAGAAATACGAAAGAAACCGCAAACCAGATCTACTGGCTCGCATACAGGGAACAGGTTAAAGAGAAAAGGAGTCTGGCGATACGCTGTTCAAGGAAGTTCGCCAGCGTTAGCGACCAGCAGGAATTCCTTATTTCCGGGCTTCCTCATATAAACACAAAGTTGAGCAAAAACCTCTTGAAAAAATTCAAAACACCCAAACGAGTGTTCTCAGCAAAAGAGGACAAACTGATGAAGGTGGATGGTATAGGGAAGGAAAAGGCGAAAAGGGTATGGGAACTGCTGAACAAGGAGTATGGTTAACTATTTCTTTGATGCTGCCTTCACAAAGTTAAAAAACATTGGGTTTGGTTTCAGAACACGCGTTGTGAATTCCGGGTGGAACTGGGAAGCCATGAAGAACGGGTGTTTGGGGATTTCAAGTATCTGCATGATCTTGCTGGATTTGTCATGACCTGAGAAAACGAGACCCTTGCATTCTATTTTTTCTTTATAATCGGGAACGAACTCCCATCGATGTCGGAAGCGTTCCCTTGTCTTGGCTCTGCCATAAATTTTGTTTGCCTTTGTTCTCCTTTTAATTATGACGTCTTGTCCTCCTAAACGCATGGTTCCCCCCTTCTTGTAGATCTTCCTCTGTTCGGGGAGGAGGTCTATTATTGGATCAGGGGTTTTTGGATTGATTTCTGTCGAGTTCGCCTTCTTCATTCCACAGACATTTCGGGCGAACTCTATGCTTGCGAGCTGGAACCCGTAACATAAACCCAGGAAGGGGATTCGATTCTCCCTCGCATACCTTATGCATTCTATCTTTCCTTCAGTGCCTCTTGGGCCGAATCCGCCGGGTACGATGATCCCATCTATTCCTTTCAGGGCGTCGCCGGTCTTTACCTTTTTGTTCTCGATATCCGTTGTCTCTATCCACTTTACGTTCAGCTTAACCCCAAGCTTACCGCAGGACGATTTCAGGGATTCCATTATTGAGACATAGGAATCATGGAGTTCCGTGTACTTCCCGGTTACAGCGATGTTCACTTTTTTCTTCGCTGATTCCATCTTCCTGACGAGCGATTCCCATTCTTTCATGTCTTTTTTCCGAGGTGAAAGATTGAGTCTTCCCAGAACCTTTTTGGTCATTCCCTGCTCCTCAAGGATCAATGGAACCTTGTATATGTTATCGAGATCAGGCCCTGATATCACGTTATCTTCCGGGATTCCGCAGAAGAGCGATATCTTTGATTTTATCTTTGGTTTAAGTAATGCAGGGGATCTGCAGAAAAGGAAATCAGGTTGTATCCCTATCTCCCTCAATTTCTGGACGCTCTGTTGGGTGGGTTTGGTTTTTTGTTCCCCTACAACATCTATAACAGGGACAAGCGTGCAGTGAACAAACAAAACATCCTCTTTCAGGGAAAACTGTCTACACGCCTCCAGAAAAACGAGGTTCTCTATGTCCCCTACCGTCCCACCAATCTCGATGAGAACTATATCCGCCCTGTAATCATCAGCCACTCTTCTAAACCACTTCTGGATCTCGTTGGTTATGTGTGGTATGATCTGAACTGTCTTTCCGAGGTATTTCCCTTCCCTCTCCCTTTCAATAACCTTCTGGTAGATTTTTCCGGTGGTGAGGTTGTTTTCACTGTGAAGGTTTATGCCAAGAAAACGTTCGTACGTCCCCAGGTCCATGTCCACCTCGCTGCCGTCATCGAGAACGAACACCTCACCGTGTTCTATCGGGTTCATTGTCCCCGCGTCAACGTTTATGTAGGGGTCGATCTTTATCGGGGCGACACTGAAACCACTGGCCTGAAGGAGTTTCCCGAGAGAAGAAGTGAATATTCCCTTACCAAGTCCGGAGAGCACCCCGCCTGTTACGACAATAAATTTTGTTTTTCTCGGCATAATACTTTATCAAAAATATGATTTAAAAAGTTTTATTTAGTGAAAAATATAAATTCAACTTTTTGTGGGAATTGCATCAGTTGTAACATTCAAACCTATTTTGATAAGTCCTGACCTGTCACCGTTGGTTGGTATATGTGTGATATGCATTTCACAATTTTCCAGTTCCTCAAGTTTTTCTATTGCATTCTCTGTTGCAGAATTTGTTAAACTGCTTGCTGACAGAGCTATCAGGGTTTCGTCCAGGTTCAGACTTTCAGATTTCATTCCAAGTGTTTTTGTCTTCAGCTTTTCTATGGCTTGGAGAACACTGGGCTGTATCAGGTGTATATTGTCGGGTATGCCAGCCAAAAACTTTATCGCGTTTAGAACGGCAGCAGATGATGCGTGAAGTAGAGGTGAGTTCTTACCAGTTACAATCTTTCCATTTGGTAGTTCGATCGCCGCTCCGCAGAATATGCCCTTATTTCCCTTGCCCTTCTTTTTGGCCTCCTCTGAGGCTTTTCTGGCGGGAAAAGTGACTTCTCTGTCTTCCGGTTTCAGTCCAACTTTCTTCATTATTTTTTCCATTCTTTCGACAGTTTCCTTGCTCTCCACGCCCAACATCAGTTCTTCCTTGTACCTGAAATACCTCCTTATAATTTCCTGTTTACCGGCTTCCCTGCATACTTTGTCGTTTATTATCCCGATCTTCGCCTTGTTTATTCCCATATCTGTTGGTGAGTTGTATGGTATTTCATTACCCCCCAGAATTCTATCCAGAATATTCTTCATCAGTTCGAAATTCTCAATATCCCTGTTGTAGTTAATCGCTGTAATCCCGTATTTCTTCTTGTGGAAAGGATCAATCATATTGTAATCCCCAAGATCTGCTGTGGCGGCTTCGTAAGCTATGTTAACTGGATGGTTGATGGGAAGGTTCCATATCGGAAATGTTTCGAACTTAGCGAAACCTGAGTTTATCTCTCTCTTGTGGTCGTGGTATATCTGGGACAGACACAAAAACATCTTGCCGCTACCTCCTCCAGCGCCCGTAACAACAACCAAGGGTTTTTCAATATCTATATACGGCTGGCTTCCGTAACCCTTATCGCTGACTACGGAATTAAGGTTATTTGGGTAGCCCTTTATTTCCGTGAAAACATAAACTTTAAACCCTAGATTTTCCAGATACTTCTTGAACCTGTAGGCCAGACTTTCTCCATTATAAAGTGTTATCGCTACACAAGAAACCTCCATTCCTTTGTCACGCAGGTCCGTTATATCTTTCAAGGTCTGCTGATCATATGGTAGACCGAAATCCCCTCTCATCTTGCCTCTCTGAATGTCCTTCGCGCTAACGCAGTAGATTATCTGCATGTCCTTTATCAATTTTCTGAATAACTTTGTTTTGGTATCAGGTTCGTAACCCGGCAGAACCCTTGCAGCGTGAAAGTCGTAACAGAGTTTCCCTCCGAATTCAAGATACAACCTCTTGTCGAATTTCTTGATCCTGTTTAGTATTTCGGTTGTTTGGGCCTCCAAATATTTCTCGGTATCAAACCCTAATTTTTTAGAAGAATTTGATTTTTTCTTTGTTTTCCTAGGCATAATAATTTATCAAGGGTGTTATTTAAAAAGATTTGTTTAGAAAAAGATTATCTCGGTCTTGTTTGGTATTTCTGCTGGGAGGGGGCGGGAGCTGACTTCTGTTGGACGTATTCGTCCTCCTTCATCTTTAGTATTGCCTTTATCCCCTCGAGGTCTATCTCTATCTCCTTCGCAAGTCTTGAACGTTCAACCCTGCTCACTTTTCGCTCTTCTAGAACTCGTAGGTTCTGCTCTATCACATCCATTTTCGTCAGAATATCGCCCTTCATGGGCTGTTTTTTCTTAAGGGCCTTCTCCCTGAGTCTGTCCCAGCGTTTTCTCAACTTTCGAATTTTCCTGTTCCATCCGAACAAAAATGTGAACAAATTACCACCATAGTCCCTTTCTGATCAATTCCTTCGCCTTCGCCTTCTTCATCCCAGCCATTTTGAACATCTCTTCTTCCAGATCTTCCTTTATCATAACGTATTCCTTCCTAGATTTGTACTCGAAACCACCGAAAACGAACATCACGACTATAGATATGACGATTGCATAGGTATTGAAGAAAACCAGACCGAGAACCAGTCCAATGAAGCAGGCCGAAAACGCCAGTGTGCAGATCAGGGAAATGGTGTTCCACTCTGAAACCAGAGCTTCATATTTCTTGAGCAAGGTTTGCTGCTGTTCCATACCAACCCCCAGGAAATTAAAACTTTTTTATTTTATCCGCTAGCAGGTGAGATCCGTATCCTATAAGAATAAATAAGATCAAGGAAATATTAATGTTTGCGACTGAGAACAAAACAGCGGAAATTGTCGTGAAGAGGATGGGGTATCTCCAGAGGTGGAGGGATCGTTTTCCTCTATGTTTCAAAGGGATGTTCTTGTAGGAATAGTATACGAGAATGAGCAGTATAACTATCGTCAATATCTTTACTTCTGAGGCAAGGTCCTGTATTACCACGAAAATCATTAGAAGGTAAAAGATCATTGCGAAAACTACTCCCCTTATTATCGATCTTGGATGATCGATATCTGGAAGGAGGGAGGAGAAAATTATCAGTAGAAGAGCTGATAACGAATAATCCAGTTGGAACTGGAAAATAAGGATTATTATGAGGTATATGACAAAAGACAAGATCACATGCAGTTTCCAGTCCATGTAAAAACCGTCTATTTTATTATCCTCACGTCAACAGCCTTCGCCTCTTTGTGAGAAACAATCAGCGGGTTTATGTCCATTTCCTTTATATTCTCCTTCATCATCATTTTGCTGGCCCCCAGGAGGATGTTTATAATCTCTTTCATTTTTGCGGGAGGTTCTCCTCTGAAGCCCTTCAGGATTTTCGAGTACTTTATCTCATTAATCATCTCTTCCGCGTCTTCCTTTTCGATCGGGCATATTCGTATCGAGGTGTCCTTCAAAACCTCTGTAAAAATTCCACCTGCCCCGAAAAGGATAACAGGTCCGAACTGAGGGTCTATCTTTCCACCTACGATTGTTTCATACCCTTCAACATGTTCCTGAACGATCACGCCGTTGATCTTCGCTCTTGGTTTGTGTCTTTTCGCGTTCTTTATTGTGGTTTCAAAGGCCTCAAGAACTTCCTTATCATTCTTTATGTTAATCATAACTGTCTTTGTTTCTGTCTTGTGGACTATGTCCTCAGAATCAATCTTCAGAACAACCGGGTAACCTATTTTCTTTGCAAACCTCACAGCCTCTTCAGGCTTTTTCGCAAGGAATTCTTTAGTGGTGGGAATCCCGTATTTTTTCATGATTTTTTTGCATTCGGATTCAGCGAGCTTCATATTATTATTATAAGATTTCATATTAATATTATGAGTTTGCAAGTGCTCCTCTCTCCTAAGTCCATCCTTCTGCTGGGCTCTTCAAGATCGAAGGTCCCGAAAATAATGGTTTCTCCTGAGATATTCGGGAGGGTTTATGTTAATCTCCATGAATTCAACGGACACGGTTTTCTTTCGGATATTGAAAAATCCCATAATTATCCTCCGGCTGATCTGACTATCGTTAGCCTCCCGCCTGAAAAAATCCTTAGGATTTCGAAGCATCTGAAAACCAAATTTCTCTTAATCCTTTCTGGAGGGTTCAAACCTGATCAGAGAAAGGAATTGTTGGGAATTTCCAAAGGGAAGTTTCGAATACTCGGACCTGGAACGGTCTGCGGTATAATAAATCCTAAAGTGGGATTGAATACGACGTTCGAAAGGGAGCTGAAAATCAGACCGGGGGCGATATCGGTAGTTTCGCAGTCAGGGGGTGTCGGGGCTATTCTGCTTGATCATATGGTTTCAAAAAACATAGGAATTTCGAAATTTGTTTGGGTTGGAGATATGATTGATGTAAATGAATGTGATCTCTTGGAATACATGTTGGGGGATAAGGAAACGAAGGTCGTTCTCCTTTACCTCGAATCAATCAAGGATCCCAGAAGGTTCATGAAACTGGCGAAGTCTTCAAAAAAACCGATCCTTGTCCTGAAATCAGGAATTTCGAAGGAATCGAAGTTACGAGCGCATACGCATACAGATTCTTTATCCACTTCACAGGAAATCTATTCCGGAGCGTTCAAACAGGCAGGTGTTATAGAGGTGGATAATGTTGAAGAACTCTTTAACTATGCTCTGGTATTTGAAAGGCATGGGAAGAAGAAGCTGAGGAATATCGCAATAGTCTCTAACACGGGAGGGTCTTCGATAATAGCAGGTGACTGGTGTTACAGACTGGGATTGAATCTTTCGAGGTTCTCTGAGAAAACGAAAAGGAAGTTAAAGAAGAAATATCCCCGGCTTGAGACAATAAACCCCCTAGACATACGTGCGGATGCGGACGGGGAAAGGTTTAAGAACGTACTTGATATAATAGTCAGGGATAAAAACGTGGATGGAGTCCTGATAATAAACCAGCTAAGATCATGTTTGCTGAATCCAGAGGAACTCGAAATTCTAAAGAGGGTTAAGACAGGAAAGGTGATCGTTGACTGTGCACCCGGGTCGGAAGACTTCAGAAAGGTTAGGTTCTTCCTTAGGGATTCACTCCCTGTCTACAATTCGATAAAGGATGCTGTCAAAGTTTTAAAGATGGTTTCTTAATAATAAAAATTGGGGTGAATATGGCGAAAAATTTTCTGACCTTGATAGATTATCCAGAGAAGGAGATACGAAAGATTTTGGATATGGCAAAGGATGTAAAAAACGGGGATTTGGAAGGTGATCTGAAGGGAAAGACGCTTGCCATGCTTTTTGAAAAAACCTCAACAAGAACGAGAGTTTCCTTCGAGGTCGCCATGCACCAGCTGGGAGGTCATGCGATTTTCCTTGATTCAAGGACAACCAAACTCGCTGAAAAAGAGACGTTGAAAGATACGGTTCGTGTCCTCGAAAGATATTCAGATGCGATTCTAGCGAGGGTTTATAAACACAAGGATCTTGAGGAAATCGCTAAATTCGCCGGCGTGCCCATAATAAACGGGCTCAGCAATCTTCACCATCCGTGCCAAACCTTGGCGGATCTTTTAACAGTTATTGAAAGGAAGGGAGGAATTGAAGATTTAAAGGTCGTGTTCATAGGCGACTGCGCATTCAACATGGCAAGGTCAACAATGATAGGTTTTTCAAAGCTCTGGGCGAATGTTTATCTTGTCTGCCCCAAAAAAGCGAAGTACATGCCTGATCCTGAATTTGTTGAGGGCGTGAGAAAATATGTGAAAGGGAATATAAAGGTAGAGAATGATCCTGTGAAAGGGGTGAAAGATGCAGATGTTATAATTACGGATAAATGGATTTCCCCGGGAGAAAGGGGTGATCTGGAGAAGAGGATCAGGGATCTGAAAAGGTATCAGGTCAATTCCGAGCTTGTGAAGCATGCAAAACAGGGTTTTATATTCCTTCACTGTTTGCCGGCCTCAAGAGGTCACGAAGTAACGGACGAAGTTATTGACTCTCCTAATTCCATGGTTTTCGATGCAGCTGAGAACAGGCTTCACACAGAGAAGGCCTTGCTGCTTTATCTGTTTAAGGGTGAATGAAATGTGTCTGGCTCTCAAAGGAAAGGTATTGGATGTGAAAGGTAAGGAAGCCCTGGTTGACTTCGATGGGGTTAAGAGGAACGTGAGTTCTGAATTTTTAAAGGTAAAGAGTGGGGATAAAGTCTTGGTGTTCAACAATATTATAATAGAGAGGGTTTGATATGTTCAGAATATTGCCGATCAAGAACAGGGAATTGTTTTTACGCTATGCTATCCCGTGTGGAGAGGTCTTGGTCAACAGGGGCGAGCTCAGGGCGGAGTTGCTTAAAAAACTGAACGATTCTGTGAAGAACAGGCAGGAAATCGATATTCCCATAGAAAGGGTTTTCAGGGTTGCCACAAGGATGTGTTCGATACTGGCGAAAAGAATGGGGAAAGAGGAGATAGATGACGAGGTTGTCAGAAGGTATTTCCTCTTGGAACATGAGAATGCAATAAGGTGGAGAAAGGAGATAAAGCCCGACCTGAAGGTAAGAGATTGCCTGGTTTATCCTGGTAGAATCCTTAGGGTAGACCCTGACAGAGTTTTGGTCAAAACCAATCTGGAAGAAAAATTCTTCAGGAATGATTTTGCTGAAGGCCTGAAAAAGAAGGACTGGGTCAGCGTTCATTATGATTATATATCAGAAAAGATAAAACAGAGCCAAGCAAATAAAATGCTGAAGAGGGGGAGGAATGAATAAAGAAACATTCGGAACAATACTCGCTCTGCTGACAGCAGTTATAAGTGGTTTTGCAATTCCTGTCAACAAGATTTTCGTGGTTGACCTCGATCCAACTGTTTTCACAGCAGTCAGGGCATTGATAATAGGCGTGATCTTCCTTGGTTTATCGATTATGACCAACAGGTTTTCCCACAGGAACATGAGGGAAATGAACTGGAAATACCTCTTGCTTATTGCTGTGATAGGTGGGGCGTTCGCGTTCCTTCTGTTCTTCACGGGCCTGAAATTCACAACCGGGGGGAGAGCTGCCTTCCTTCACAAAACCCTTCCTTTATACGTTGCGGTATTCGCATTCATTTTACTCAGAGAGAAAATTCCCAGAAAGCAGATCTATGCGCTTATCCTGATGATTTTGGGAACGGTGTTAATCTTCTCGGCGACTATAAATCCCGCTGATCTCTGGATGAACCCCCAGATGGGGGACGCTCTCGTTATAGGTGCGACAATCCTTTGGGCATTGGAGAATGTGATCTCTCGAAAGGTCATGCTCAAGGGAGAAACCAATTTCTTTGTTTCCTTTGCTAGGATGTTTTTTGGGGGTGTGATTCTTTTTGGGGTCGCTCTCTTGTTCGGGAAGTTCGATCTTCTGCTCTCGTTAACAGCGCAGCAGTGGGGTAATATTTTCGTTTCTGTCTTTTTCCTCTTCGGTTACGTTCTGTTCTGGTACTGGAGCATACGTTACATCAATGCCTCGAAGGCTGCTTCCCTTCTCTTGCTCGCGCCCGTGGTTTCGATTGTCGCGGGAGTTTTATGGCTCGGGGAGCCCGCCCCAAACCTTCAGCTCATAGGCAGCGCCTTAATACTGATAGGAGCTTATTTTGTGGTCAAGATAAAGAGCAGGTTTCTTACAGGGATTTAAAATCTTTTCGAGAGGAGTTCTACGTAATCTGCCACATGTTGCAGTGCTTTGGAAAAACCTGGTTTTGTTCCTATAACCAGAACTGTTTTCCCCTTCTCCTTTGCAAACTGGAGTGCTGGCAAATAATCCGCATCCCTGGAAGCCAACGCTATAGTATCTATGTTGTCGTTGAAAGAGGCCTTCACTATATCCACCGCTACGCTTACATCAACATCAGACTCCATTTCGCCTGCCAACACTACCTTAGGTTCAAAGCCCTGGTTTGCGATGGCCTCTATTAATTTATCGGAAGCATGCTGGTTAAGGAATATCTTGCCTGTTAATATCCTTCCATATCTACCAGCGATCTTCCTCAATTCATCCAGATCTATGTTGAACTCTTTCCTTATGATGTTTGGTCCATCAACAAACAATGCAAGATTCCCTTTCTCTTTCTCCCTCTTTTTTCTGAAAAACATAAAATCACCCTTAAAGTAATTATTATAAATAAATTGATCGTTAAAAAAGATTTATAGGTGCGGTTATGATTGAAGATCTCGAAAAGGAGTATGATGTGATTGTTGTAGGCGTGGGTCCTGCAGGTTCGTCTGTTTCCAGATATTGCGGGGAAAAGGGTTTGAACGTCCTGGCCGTAGAAAAACGCCAGGAGATCGGCGTGCCTGTAAGGTGTGGAGAGGGTTTGTCGAAATCCTCACTGGAGAGAATGGGTATAAAGTTAGATAGGTCTTGGGTCTCCAGAGTAATCAAGGGGGCCACTGTTTATGCGCCAAACGGAGAGAAGATCACGGCCGATTTTGAAGGCCCGGAGGGCTGGGTGATCGAAAGAAAGATATTTGACAAATATCTTGCAAGGCTCGCTGCCGAAGCAGGGGCAAAGATATTGACGAAAACAGAGGTTGTGGGAATCAGAAGGGAAGGAGGAAAGGTCAATGTTAAGATGGGATCGGAAGGAAGGAGTTTCGAAATAAGTTGTAAGATACTTGTTGCCTGCGACGGAGTTGAATCGAGAATCGCTAGGTTGATGGGAATGAAAACAACGCTTGCATTGGAGGATATCGCCTCCTCTGTTCAGTTTGAAATGACCAATGTTAAAATCGACCCTGACAGGATAGAAATGTACTTCGGAAACAAGATTGCTCCCGGAGGATATGTCTGGATATTCCCAAAGGGGAAGAAAACGGCGAATGTGGGAATTGGCGTTCGCAAGCCGTTCGCTAAGAAACACGCAATCGAATACCTCAAGGATTTTATTAAAAACAGGGAAGAGCTGAATAGGGGATCTGTAATAGAGGTTAACTCAGGAGGTGTTCCTGTTGGCGGCCTTCTGGAAGATATGGTCTCTGATAACTTCATTATAGTTGGTGATGCCGCGCATCAGGTAAACCCAATACATGGTGGTGGGATAGCAGAGTCTTATATTGCAGGGAAGATCGCAGTGGAAGTCATTTCAAAGGCAATGAAGTTAGAAAACTTCTCGAAAGCCACGCTCTCCGAATACAACAAAAAATGGTGGAAAACCAGGGGTAAGAAGATGGGAAGGCTGCTGAAACTGAGGAAGGTTATAGAAAGCTTAACCGATGAGGAGCTGAACTGGCTTGTCAATTATCTCAAGGGAGAAGACCTGGTCAACCTGGCAAGGGCATCCGGATTAAAGAAACTGGGATTCATTCTAATGAAAAAACCGAGATTGGTAAAGATCGCGAGGAAACTTTTTTGATCATATCCCCCTTTTTAAAGTATTTAAATGGGCAATATCCTATATAATCTTGAGGTTGTAAGAAAATGGACTTCGAAAATCCTGAGCCACCCAATATAGGTGAGCAGAATGGTAATAAAGAGGATAAGGGAGAATGGAAAGGAAAGGATAACTTCGTTAGCCCAAAAAATAAAACCGGAAAAGTTCGGTGTGGATGACGTTGCGCAACAAATATTCGGAGCTGTTATTCTTGCAACACCATTGTCCGTCACAGAAGAGGTCTGGACACTGGCAAAGGAAATCGATCCCCTGCGACTTGTTGTTTTCATTCTGCTTTCAATCGCTGTCGTTACGATAATCATATATTACACAAAATTCCAGAAGGTCGCGAAAGAGGCGATTGCGGAATTCGATGCACCCATATTAGGTAAAGCCTACGTTCCAAAGAGGCTGGTTTCTTTGTTCTTGATCTCTTACAGCGTAACATGGTTCATTCTCTGGCTTTTTGGAGTGATGAGTCACGTAGCGGATCCTGGTTGGTCCTTCAGGATATTCATTTTCGTTTCGTTTTTCGCATCCGTAGGAGCGGCAACGGCGGACATACTTAAGTAAATTTTTATATAAGTTTTCGAAATGATTAACATGAGATGCCGGAAATGTGGGAAAGAGGCTAATGAGAAGTGGGATTTTTGTCCGAGATGCGGGTCTCGTCTCAGGAGAGATTTGTTCACTGACGTGTTCTCAAGGATGGAAAGAGAATTCAAGGAAATGAACAAGATGTTAGAAAGGGATTTCGAGGTTTTTGATCTTTCCCCATTTTTCAGAAAACCCATTAGGGGAAGGGGGTTCTCAATAAACATAACCCAAAGTTCAGGGAAGAAACCAAAGGTTTCTGTGAAAACCTTTGGGGATGTGGACAAAAGGGAAATAGAGGAAGAGGCAAAAAAGATTGGGTTTGGAGAAAGACTGGGAACGCTAAAACCAAAAATCACGGAGACCAGAGAGCCTGAAAAATCTGAGGTGACAGAATCTGTGTCCATCAGCGGAGCAAAAACAACAGAGGAACCAAAAACATCAGTCAAGAGAATAGGAGAAAGGATAGTAGTTGAGGTTGAACTCCCTGACGTGAGGGATGAGAAGGATATAGAGGTAAAACCGCTTGAAAATTCCATAGAGGTAAAGGCGAGGGCTGGGGATAAAGCGTACTTCAAGATTCTCACGAAACCTCCGCAAACCAACGTCACCAGCAAACATTTCAAAAACGGGATTTTGTATCTAGAACTCGGCTAGCCCAAAACTTATATTCAATCTAAAACAAATATTCTATGTGAAAAACAAAATTCCATTCCTGCCACTGCCTTATGATAAGGTCAGGAGTATATCAGAGCACTTTCTAGGCCTTGGTGAAAACTTTTCGAAGTTTTTGCCTTCTCTGGAGTTCGAACTGGAACAATCGGGGTTTGGGATAAGTCCCAGGAGATGGATGGCGATCGCGATCTTCACGTTCGTATTTTATTTCATTATCATATTCTTTGCAATACTTGCTGTGACAATTGCTGCAAAGGCTGAAATAATCAAGGCCGTATCCATATCTCTATTGGCTGGAGGCAGCATAGGATTCGCAAGCTTTCTCTTCCTTTCCTTCTACCCAAAACTTTCCGCAACCAGAAAGGTCAAGGACATAGAGAAAAATCTTCCGTATATGCTTCACCACGTCCTCGTTCAGGTCAGGGCAGGGGTTCCTCTGTACAACACACTGGTCTCGATAGCAAGAAGTGATTACGGTCTTCTTTCCCATGAGATCCGCAGGGTCGTGAACGAAATAAACACAGGGAAATCAGAGGCTGATGCACTGGAGATTCTGACAAGGGAGACTCCTTCCTTCTTCTTCAGGCGCGTAATGTGGCAGATGATTAACGCCTTAAAATCAGGGGCTGACATAGGGAGTACGATGCGGGAGATAGTTGATAATATCGCGGTGGAGCAGAGGGTTTCGATCAAAAAATATGGTGCTCAGTTGAACCCCCTTGCTCTCATGTACATGCTTTTTGCTGTTATTTTCCCGACGTTGGGCATAACATTTCTCTTGGTTTTAGCCTCTTTTACCGGTATAACGTTAAACCTGGAGCTCATATTGATCGGGATAATTGCAATGCTTGTGATGTTTCAGTTCATGTTTATTGGATTGATAAAATCAAGGAGGCCCGTGGGTATAGATTGATATGTTGTACAGATTGCTTCCGCCAAGATACAGAAACTGGGTAAGGGAAATGATAGAGTATTCAGGAATGAAAACCACCCCTGGAAAATACATAACCAACTCGTTAGTGGTGAGCATAATAATTGCTGGGTTGATCGCATTCTTTACGGGCACCTACATGGTTTACGTCTTCATTGGGGTTTTTTGCGGCATGTTCTTTCTTCTCAATGCTTGGCTCATACTGGCGGTGGACAGGAGAAAGAACTTTGTGGAAAACGTTTTGCCTGATGCCCTGGAACTAACGGCAGCCAACATACGGTCGGGTTTCATACCAAGCAAAGCATTGCTTCTCTCAGCCAGAAGTGAATTCGGGCCGTTGGCAGAGGCTATAAAGAGATCAGGCAAAGAGATAATGACGGGAAAATCCCTAGCAGACGGCCTGAACCAGATTCCGAAATACATAAAATCAGAGGTTTTGGAGAGGGCGGTGAAACTGATAAGCGAGGGCTCTAGATCAGGTGGGCAGTTAGTCGCTCTGCTTGAAGAGAATGCAATAGATATACGAAGGAAACAGGCAATAAAGAAGGAGGTGAAAGCGAACATAATAATGTACGGCATATTCATAATCTTCGCCGGTATACTGGGAGCTCCAGTCCTTTATGCCCTTTCTCTTTATCTCATAACCACTCTAACGGTATTTTCCTCTGCCGGAACACTTCCAGAGTCCTTCTCAAGCAACATCCCCTACTTCAAATTTGGTATTACAGTATCTCCTGATTTCCTTTTCTTATTCTCCATAGTTTCGATAATAATTACCACATTCTTCTCTGGGATAATAATAGGCCTTATAGATACTGGTAAGGAGAAGGGAGGAATAAAATACATACCAATATTCATGATAATCGCGTTGTTGGTTTTCTTTGGAGCAAGGATGGTTATAAGCAGTATGTTTGCCGGTTTCTTGCCTGCCTAAAATATATATACAAGTTTATACCAATTATAAAGTGATCGAACATGAAGAAAGGACAATCTGCAATGGAGTATTTGATGACATATGGTTGGGCAATCTTGATCGTCATAATAGTGGCAGCAGCTTTGTACGCCCTTGGGGTGTTCAATCCGGCAACGTACGCAGGTTCCCGAGCAACGGGATTCGCCAACATAGGGGCACCAGCAACAGGTGATTGGAAGTTAGGTGCGACAACGCCAGATAACTTTGAGCTGAATCTTAAGAACAACCTGGCTTCCAGGCTGAACTTTACAGCAGTTAGTGTAGATATAGGTGCTACCTCATGTACAGGCGCGGACTTCGATGGTTCTGCTTCAGTATCAGTTGGTATAGGTGGAACCTTCAAGGTAGAGGCAGACTGCGCAGGGTTCACAACAGGAAACACCTACACGGCAACAGTAACATTAACGTACGATAACCTTGATTCAGGATTGACAGGCTTCACTGAAACAGGAACTGTGACAGGAACTGTCAGTTAAATAGAATTATTCGCCCTCCACGTCTTTCTTTTGATTTTTTTATTTTTAGGTAGGCCTTTTTATAATCAAGGTTAGCTAATTCTAATAATATGTACAAGCAAGTGATAGTTGTCAGGAAGGACCTGAAAATGGACAAGGGGAAAATCGCTGCGCAAGTGGCGCATGCCTCTTTGGAGGCGTACAAGAGGGCTGATGAAAACATACGGAAGCTCTGGGAGGAGGAAGGTTCCAAGAAGGTCGTTCTCAGGGCCGAGACTTTGAAGGAATTAATGGCTCTGAAGGAACGGGTTAAGAAGAAGGGAATTCCATATGCTGTGATAAGAGACGCGGGGAGGACACAGCTTGAACCTGGGACCGTCACCTCGCTGGGCATAGGACCGGCAGAAGAGGAAAGTATTGATGATGTAACGAAAGATCTAAAATTGCTGTAATGAATACGGTTTCTTGGAAAATATAAGGTATTTAAAACTTACTCTTATTACTACCTTAAGTTGATTAATAACCTCAAGATATTATGAAGGGTATTTTGAATAAAGGGTTCGTGAAATACAGTCTGGTTCTCGTTGCCATAGGACTCTGTCTTGTTTTTTTCGCTCTCTATGGACCTGCCGAAGGAAAGGGGGAATTGCACGATACCGGCTTAGCAGGAGAAACTGGAATTACAAAAGAGGGCCCTTCTGTTGAGGTCATGGAATTCTACGAAGTGATGGATAATGAAGGTGAAGACGAAGCTCCTCCCAAGCCAGAACCCCCTGAACCCGAGGAAACAAATGATCCTAGCCCAAAAACTAGCGGCTCTGGCGGTGGAGGCGGTGGCGGATCCTCTGGCGGTGGTGGGGGAGGTGTACAGCACACCCCTACGCACAAGGTATGCAATTATGACCAGCAGGCATGTATTGTTGTCCAAGGCGGAGGAGAGGATGAATGCCAAACGTATGATGATTGCATACACACGGAATGTGATTATGAGGAAGAGGTTTGCTTAACGATTGATAGTTCTGGGGAAGACGAATGCGAAACCAATGAAGATTGTATAGACGAGTGCATACCGCCTTACCTGGAGGTTGATAAGGAGGCGAACCCGACTGAATTGTATTGTGAGGAGACGACGATAACACTCACAGTTGAAGGTAAAGGAGAGGCATGCGAAGAGCATTATCCAGTGGACGTTGTTCTCGTTTTTGACAATTCGGGCAGTATGGATGATGATGGATGGGATGATAACATAAGCGATTGGCAGCCAATAGGTGATGCGAAGATCGCGGCGAAAACTTTTGTTGATTTCTTGGGTTCAAATGATAAACTGGGTCTGGTTTCATTCAACACTAATGCAAAACTTGAGCAGGGATTGACGTTTAACAAAAATGCTGTCAAATCAGCAATAGATGGTATGAGTGCCGGTGGCTGGACCAACATGAGTCAGGGTATTGATTACGGAACCCAGGAATTGGTTGCAAACGGAAGGGTGGATGTCCCATGGGTTGAGGTCATGCTTTCTGACGGAAACAATAACTGCGGTTCGAAAACCCCGCCTCCAGATTGTCATCAAAGGGTTCTTGACAGCGTGCAGGAAGCCGTGGACAACGGAATCGTGATATATACCATTGCCCTTGGGGATAACGCGAACCAGAGTCTTATGGAGGATATCGCCAACCTTACAGGCGGGAAATCTTATTACGCTCCGGACAGTGAGGATCTGGAGGAAATCTACGAAGAGATAGCCGAAGAGGTAATAACAACCGTGGCGGGAACGAATGTTGTTGTCATAGATTATCTGCCCGATTATGTTGAATTAAATGAATCATCTCTTCCGGGAGAATGCGAATATAATGAAAGTGAAAGGGAGATAACATGTGAGCTTGGGACGGTAAACATAAACGAGACCTTAGAAATCTCCTTCAACGTTTACCTCTACCAGTTTGGTTACAACCTAACCAACGTATACCCGGATTCGGGAGTTGAATACCTGAATTACAACGAGACAACTGTCTTTGAAGAATTCCCTGAGACCTACGTGACAGTTTATGGCTGTGAACATACGTTCTGCAACTACGTTGATATGATATGCGATAGCGTCACCGAACTTGAGCCGGGTGAAGATGAGTGCGAAACGTTCGAGGATTGTCCTCATCACAAGATCTGTGATTATGACCAACAGGCATGTAAAATAGTGGAAGGGGCAGGGACTGATGAATGCCAAACCTATGATAATTGTTTCCATGATATATGCGATTACCAGAGTTTCACTTGTGTGGAAGCTCCGATAACAGAGCCTGGGGATCCTTGCACTGTGAATGGTGACTGTTATGATAAGATTTGTGATTATGGGCAGCAGATATGTAAGAAGGTTGAACCGGGGACTCCGGGAGTTGCATGCGAGAGTTATAACGATTGTATACACACGGAATGTAATTACGTGGATTTGACATGTGATACAGTTGAAGCTCCAGGAACGGATGAGTGTGAAACGTTTGATGATTGTGAGAAGCATATGGAATGTGATTATGTTGGGCAGCAGTGTAAGGTAGTGGAGGGAGCTGGTGTTGATGAATGCCAAACGTATGATAATTGTTTCCATGACATCTGTAATTACCAAACATTCACGTGTGAGCAGAAACCAAGCACACAACCAGGCGACTCGTGCACATTCGACGAGGAATGTTTCGAAAAGGTCTGCGACTACGCTCAGCAGACATGCAAACAGGTTGAGCCTGGAACGCCGGGGACATCTTGTAATACATATGATGAGTGCATACATAACGTGTGCGGTCATATGAGCTGTGTTGTTTCAAATTCGCCGGGAGTTGATGAGTGTCATACTGATGATGAGTGTATCGACTACATTTGTGATGATATGACCTGCATTGCTGTTCCTGGAACAGGAGAACAGGAATGTTTCGATGATGATGACTGTTATTACATGTACTGCGATTATCAGCAAGAGGCTTGTTTGCCAACTCCAGGGTTTTTGAAGGATGAGTGCCAAAGTTGGAGTGATTGTTATGCGTGCGGTAACGGAGTCTTGGATCCTGGTGAGGAATGTGAGAGTACAGGGGATTACGCAGGATGGGGTCCGTGGGGGCATGAGTACACATGCAAAGGTGACAACACCTACTACCATTGTGTGAACTGTCAGTATGAACATGTAAATGAATGCGAATATTATTGTTCTGGGGATCTTGAATGTGATGGTCATCCTCCAATGACCTATCTGGAGGAGTGTGACTACGGTTATGATTATCTGCAGGATTACTGTAACGAGATCTGTGAATTGGAAGATAACAACTGCGAAGATGATTACTCAGGATGTACATCAGACCCGGAATGTGACGAACTTGAGCCAGATACAGGAGACTGCAATTACATGTGCCAGTACAAACCATCACATATGGAGTGTAACTACCAAAAACTGACCTGTGAGCTGGTCGGGACTGCTGGAGAAGATGAATGCGAAACGTTCGAAGATTGTCCTCACCACAAGATGTGTGATTACATATTGAATCAATGTAAAATAGTGGAGGGTGCAGGAACGGATGAGTGTCAGACGTTTGATGATTGTGAACAGCACAGGATATGTGATTATGTAGGACAGCAGTGTAAGATGGTGGATGGTCCTGGAGAAGACCAGTGTTTAACATTCGATGAATGTGTACATACAGAATGTAATTACGTGGATTTGACATGTGATACGGTTCCGAGTCAGGGTATAAGTGAGTGTCAGACCTTCAATGATTGTCCACAGCACAAAATCTGTGATTATGTTGGTCAACAGTGTAAGATAGTAGCGGGGATAGGAATTGATGAATGTCAAACTTATGATAACTGCTTCCATGATATATGTGATTACCAGAGTTTCACGTGTGTTGAAGCTCCGGTTACAGAGCCCGGGGATGCATGCAGCACGAATGCGGATTGTTATTACATGGGTTGTGAGGACATAACATGCGTTCCTCTTGCAGGGCAGCAGCAGAATGAATGCTCACAAGACACGGACTGTTATCACCTTGTATGTGAGGGAATGAGCTGTGTTGCCGTTCCTGAAGAAGCTCCCAATGAATGCGAAACTGACGATGAGTGTTACTATTACGCTTGCGATTATGGGAAGGAGGCGTGTTCGGCTGTTCCAGGTCTCCTAAGGGATGAATGTCAAACGTATGATAACTGTGTGCATAATGTTTGTAATTATGAAACGCTAACATGTGATGTAGACCTGAGTAAGGGAATTGATGAGTGTCAGACCTTCAATGATTGTCCTCAGCACAAAATCTGTGATTACATATTGCAAACCTGTAAGATCGTACAGGGAACAGGGACTGATGAATGTCAAACTTATGATAACTGCTTCCATGATATATGTGATTACAGGACGTTGACTTGCGAGTCTATGCCTAAAACAGTGGAAGGCGATCCCTGCAGTGTGAACAGTGATTGTTTTGATAAGATTTGTGATTATGATCAATTTATTTGTAAGAAAGTTGAACCCGGGACTCCAGGAGATGCCTGTGAGACCTGGGCGAACTGCGAGTTCTGCGGAGATGGAACAATCCAGGAAGGGGAGGAATGCGAACAAGATACGGATTGCGACTGTCCGGGTGATTACTGCAAGGATGCCCATTATTATGACTATCCTGTTAACAGCGAGTGCTACGATAACTGTACGTGCGCTGATTGTGAACCGAATATAATCATCTGTGATGAAAGGTGTATGGGAGAGGGATGCGAGATCACGGTGAGATTGGAACACGATCAGGGCAATAAGGCAAATTATTGGGAATTCCCTCACGAGTCACCCGCCTGTTATGACATATGCTTGGTCGTGGAAAGAAACGATAACTGCAACAACATGAGAGTCCCTATAAAATACTGGTGGTGCCAGTGTCCGAACCAGGAAACCAACATTGATCATATAAATTACGATGTCTGGACTCCGAAATGGAACAGGTTGTGTACGGCTAATGCAGGCAACCCGAACACGGGAAGTTTGTACTGCGCACCATGTGAATGGAGAACGTTTGTGGCAGACTTCAGGGGAACCAGCGCAAAAACAATTTACGAATGCTTGGATGTTGGATTGAGGAAGGGGACGTATCAGATAGACCTTCGTGAGTATCATGATTGTTATTCAAGAAAGGCAGCAGTTGCCCTAGGATGCGCCGGTGTTGAGAATGATTACGCATCCTGCAGCGCGGTAGGAGATAGCGGGATCTGCGACAAGTTAACCGGTTGTACATGGGTAGACACAGCTTACTGTGACGGAGGAGACCGGGCATGTTCTAACATAAGAAGGAAATCAACATGTGTGAACGTTGGTTGCACCTGGAATGGCGGTGCTGAAACATATGGCGATTACTGCCGTGGTGGTCATACGTTTAACTGCAACCAGATAACCAACAAAGGTAACTGCAACGATTACACAAACGGTAAATGTTACTGGGTAAAGGCGGGGTGTAACGACTCCGGTGATATAATTGACCCGCCACCTGTGGGAAATCCACCTGAAGATCCTGAGCCTCCTGGTCCTGAGCCTCCGATGGAAGTGTAGATCTTTCTTTCGGTGTATTTATAAATAAAAACCCCGAATTTAATTATTACGTGATTTTCATGTCAGAGAAAGAACTACAGGAGAAATATCTCCTCTACCAGATCCTCCAGCAGAATCTGGAAAATTTGAAGCAACAGCTTGAAATGGTTGAGAAACAGTTCATAGAGATCAAAACTACAGAAGAGATTTTTAAGGACTTTAAGAATAGAAAGGGAACTGATGATGTTCTTCTCCCTTTAGGCAGCGGTTGTTACGGGAAGGGAGATGTAAGGGATCTGAAGAACGTCATGGTAAATGTAGGAGCTAACATCATGGTTAACAAGACAACAGAGTCCGCAAAGCTGTTTATGAGGGAACGCGAGAAAGAGCTTGAAAGGGCAAGCAAGGAGATACAGGAACATATGGTCAAAACAGCGAATGATATCAATCAGACCGCCATGGAAATACAGAAGTTGGCAGCAAAGATGAAGAAATAGGAATTAATTTAACAAAACACACATATTATATAAATATGATATTCATCCCCCTGCTCTTGCTGCTGATATTATTCTCTCTTTTGGCTGTTTACCACAAGGATTTGATATATTCGGTAATATTCCTGGCATCTTCTTCGCTAACGCTCTCGCTGTTATTTTTTGTTCTGCAGGCTCCTGATATCGCTATCACAGAGGCTGCCGTGAATGCAGGTCTTGCCACATTAATCTACGTTATTGTTATAAGAAAGACCAGGAGGTTGGAGGAATGAAGAATGTTTTATTTATGCTGTGTCTGATCTTATTGGGCTGTATATTCCTCTATGTTTTTATTTCACCGACCTTTGGGGCCTGGGAGGGAAAGAGGGTGGCCAACTACTATCTGGGAAATGCTTTTGAAAAAACAGGGTCAGCAAACCTGGTGAGCTCGATAGTGTGGGACTTCAGGGGATTCGATACTCTGGGAGAAGAGACCGTTCTTTTCACGGCAGCTGTTGGTGTCTTCACGATAGTTATATTCGGGTTGAGGAGGCGTAAATAATGGACGTTATCATAAGGACAATAACAAAGGGCTTGTTCCCGTTCATAATACTATTCGGTGTCTACATTCTTTTCCACGGGCATCTAACTCCTGGCGGATCCTTCCCTGGTGGCGTAATAATAGCATCAGGGGTCGCCCTGTTAGCAATATCATTCGGTTTAAGGAAAGCCGAAAGGATTATAAAGGAGGATACTGCCCACATAGTGGAGGGCCTTGTCGCTTTGTTTTTGGTTTTCACCATACTGTTTGAGTCTTTTATCAGGGGATGGTTAACACCTATGGGCAGGGTTTTTGAAATATGGAGCGCTCAACAGATTTTATTACTCAACGTTGTCGGAGGTATAATGGTTTCGATGGCACTCATACTGATAGTGTTCCTGTTGATGAAGGAGTGAGTATGTTAGAAATCTACGTTGGCATGGTGTTGGTTGCATTGATAGGGATGTACTGTATAGTTTGGAAAAAGAACATGATAAAGAAAGTGATAGGTCTGGGGGTGTTCACGAATTCTATACATCTCTTGCTGATAGCAATAGGCTTCCGAGAGGGCGGAATTCCTCCCATTGTTACCACAGGAAATATCAATTACCTGGTTCAGCAGGCTGTCGATCCCCTACCGCAGGCCTTGGTCCTGACTTCGATAGTCATACAGCTGAGTGTTACCGCGCTGGCCCTGGGGATCGTAATACTTGCGTACAGACATCTGAAAACGCTGGATACTGAAAGAATGAACAAGTTGAGGGGATAATGTGATAATTTATGTATTGCTCGTGTTGTTTGCTGCAACCTTTCTTTTGCTTATTGTAAAGAGAGACGAAATAGCGATAGTAGCGATATTGTTTTCATTCTTTTCAATGTGTTATATGTTTCTAAACCCCGGTATCATGGTGTTTGGCTTCGGCGGGTGGTCGCCGCCGTTCGGGATAGTTTGGGTCTTGGACAAGCTGAACGTTTTTCTCGCTTTGCTCGTTACAGGGGCATCTTCGGTGATCGCCATCTATTCGCTCAAGTACATAAAGGAGAGAAGACATAGGTATTACACTCTGCTATGTTTACTCACAATAGGTCTGGTTGGTGTTTCGCTGACAGGGGACATATTCAACCTCTACGTATTCTTCGAGATACTCTCTGTCTCTTCCTACGCCCTTGTCGCTTTTTTTCTTGACGAGCATGCGATAGAGGGTGCGTTCAAGTATCTTGTGGCGGGTTCCATAACATCTCTGTTCATACTCATTGGCATCGCTATGCTGTACGGTCTTACGGGGACTTTGAACTTTGCTGACCTCGCTCTGAAAATTTCCCATACCTCCCCGTATATGATAGCTCTTGGCCTGCTAATAACAGGGTTCGCTTTGAAGGCAGCCATAATCCCCTTCCATGCATGGAAGCCTGATGCCATCGAGGGGACGCCTGCTCCCATCGGAGCGATATTCACAGCAGTTTCAACATCCATAGGCATTTACGGTATCATTAGGGTTTTGTTCATCTTCAATCTCATACAACTGAACTGGGTTCTGATATTTTTCGGTGTAATTACAATGCTAGTCGGAGCCGTCCTTGCCTTAGTTCAAATAAATGTGAAGAGGATGCTTGCGTATTCGGGTATATCTCAGGTGGGTTATATTTTAATGGTTTTGGGTTTCGGGACGTTCCTCGGTTTAACATCGGGTCTTTACCACATACTGAACAACGTTCTTATAAAGGCTTTGCTGTTCATGGGGGTGGGTATAGGAATATACGTGACAGGGAAGGAGAATCTGGATGGAATGGGTATGAAGAATACCCCCCTGCTCATATGTGTGGGCATAGGTCTCCTTTCGCTGTCAGGAATCCCTCCGCTGAACGGTTTTGTATCGAAATGGATGATCTTCATGGCATCATGGGAGGTTAGTCCTCTGCTGACCGCCATCGCGATAGTTGCATCGGCAATAACCATGGCCTATTCGTTCAAGATATTTTCTTCAATATTCCTGGCAACCAAGAAGGTTGAAGCGAATATTCCAAGAACCTTGTTAGTCCCTGTTATTATTTTAACAATATTGTGCGTGCTGATAGGGGTGTTCCCTCAAATAGGTCTCAGCTTTGTTGAACCGGCAGCCAATGCTTTATTAAATCAGAGCCAATATATAACTGCGGTGTTTGGTGGGTGAGATGTTCGAACAATGGTCTCTCTTCATTTTGGCCTTCCTTGGTTTTATCTTTTTAGGTTTTTTAATATACCTCATCGGGAACAGGAAATCAGTTAAAGAGGAGATGAAATTTGAAACCTACACGTGCGGAGAACCCTTTCCCAAGGTTAGCGTCAGCACGGAAAATTTTTATCACGCAATAAAAAAGGCGTTGGGTATAAAGGATTTGAGAAGTTATCATTCGGGGAAACTCTCGGACTACCTCATGTGGATTGTGATAGGAACAGTGATAGTTATACTTTTAATGGTTGTATGGGTTTAACATGAAAGAAGAAATGATCAGGCTTGATGCAGAAACTTTGAAAAAATCAAAGAGGCCTCTGCTCAGAAAACTAGTTAACTACTGCAGAAAGAAGTCGCCGTGGGTCTTGCATATGAGCGGATCCGGATGCAATGGGTGTGCCATTGAAATCCTGGCTTCCCTCACCCCCAAGTACGACCTCGAGAGGTTTGGAATCCTCGGGAAAGGTTCACCGAGACACGCGGACATCCTCATAATAGAAGGTCCCATCAACGTAAAGATGCGGGATCGTATAAAAACAATTTATGAGCAGATGGGAGAACCCAAGTATGTTATAGCATTTGGAGCGTGCCCGATATCGAAGGGAGTGTTCTACGACTGTTACAATGTGGCCGGACCTCTGGACAACATCATACCTGTTGATGCATATGTTCCTGGATGCCCACCGAAACCGGAAGCCCTTATAGATGGGGTTGTAAAGGTTCTGAAGAAGATGGGGGAATCATAATGCACGTGGATAATTATCTGAAGGGAGTGGAAAAAAGGATAGAAAACGACAACGTATGGATCCTGTCGAATAAAAAGGGATTCAAGAAAATTCTGAAGGAATTGAAACATATCGGGGTTATCAGAATATCCTCGATATCAGGAACAGATGTCGGAGAGAATATAGAAGTCATATACCATCTCATACACAAGAACAGGACAATAAACATTCGCGTTCCTGTGGACAAGAAAAACCATACCATAGAAACCATAACGGACATTTACCCCGGAGCGAATCTATTTGAGAGAGAGCTCTCTGAAATGCTCGGCATTCACATAAAAAGACACCCCAACCTTAGGAGGCTCTTCCTAGCGCACGATTCTCCTAAAAACCCTCTGAGGAGATCATGATTATTCACTTAAAACCAATCGCATAATAAGCAACCACAGCGGAATTATCGCCTGTCGTATCTCCTGAATCGGTGTGATTTATTACCTTTGCCTTTAGGCCAAGTTCTTTTGCGATGTACATGAGGACTGTTATCGGTCCGTATCCACATACAGAAGCGTCTATACTTTCCAGCGTTTTCAAGAAACCCTTTGTATCTAGATTCTTTATCCTCTCTATCGCCTTTTCATCCCTTTCCTTCGCCACGTCCTTGGGCAGATAATGAGAGAAATCAGAAGAAGCGATCACCCCGGTATTTTCAATTGTTTTTGCTATGTATTTTCCGAGGGTCTCGCATTTTCTGAGGAAATCCTCTGAGTATCCGACGTTGGAAATGGAGATCGGGACGATTTTGAAACTTCTGAATCTATACTGCAGAAAGGGTATCTGAACTTCTATGGAATGTTCATGTGTATGAGCAAGATCATCCTCCCGAAGGATCTCGCACCTCTTCAATTCCTTTGCAAGATCTAAATCTATTCCTATCCTTCCCAAAGGGGTTTCCCATTCACCAGAGCACATTATCGAGAACTCGCTCCCTATCAGGTTGTGGTTTGGACCCAGCAAGACAAAACTCTTGGCTGGTCTCAAGGAATTTATCGCATAGGCGGCAGTCCGTCCTGAATACTCGTAGCCGGCATGGGGAGAAACAACACAGAGAAATTCACCTTTCCCGACCCCCTCAAATAATTTTGACAGCTGTTGACTAAGGTTGTCCTTCTGTAAGGGATAGAACATTCCTGCAACCACAGGTCTCCTTATCATACTTCTCTTTTGTATTTCAGGTTAAAAAATTTTATAAAACATAGAAACAAAAATAAACTGATTTTATGAGGGTTGCTTCAGGTATACCGGGGCTGGATGAATTGATAGGTGGAGGTTTTCAAGAGGGTAGCATCAATCTGGTATCAGGCAAAACAGGTACAGGCAAATCCATATTATCAGCTCAGTTTCTGTACAACGGGGCTGTGAAAAACAATGAAAAAGGATTGTATCTCACAACAGGGGAAACCATAAGTAATATAAAGAGACAATCGAAAAACTTTGGCTGGGACTTCGACTCTCTTGAAAAGAAGGGTATGATAAAGGTTATGGAAATAGAACCCTTTGATATAGAAACCCTGATAGAGAGGATAACAGAGAACATAGAGTCAGCGAAGGCTAAGAGGGTTGTGATAGATTCTGTGAGCATGTTTGAACTTTACATGCATGAGCCCTTCAAGATTCGAAAGTCTTTGTACAAGGTTTTACAGAGATTGAGGGATATGGGCAAAACAGTTCTTGTGGTTGCAGAAGTTCTGGAGGACAGCAAAGGCCTGTCGAGATTTGGGGTCATTGAATTCATGGTTGATTCAGTTATTCTCCTTCAATATCTGGGGATCGCAAAACACAAGCGTTCACTGCTGATCAGGAAAATGAGGATGACAGATCATTCGATAGACATACACCCATTTGAAATAACCCCAAAGGGTGTTATAATCCGCTCTGTCTAGACTTCGACATCGCAGGTCCAGGTTTCAAGAAATTTATTTTTATTTCCATTTAACTTCTTGTGTAAATCAAATTCTTTACCAAAAATAATTCCTTCCTCTCTGCAAAACCCGCCGTTCATTCCCAAATCAATAATACGTTCATAATTCTCAAAATTGAAAGGGTGAATCATTGGGTTGTCTGGATCGTAATCTTTATGTTGTTTACCCCTGAAAATGTGTATTGTAGTTCCGTCTACAAATTTATCTTTACCTTTGTAACCATATATGCTTGCTACGCCTAAGTCTCCAATTTTTTCAAAATTTACGCCGTTATCAAGTATAACCCCGTCAAGATGCTGCTCCAAACCCTGCATATATCTTCCACTTTCGAATATGTAAATTTTAAGATCTATCAAATCGTAATGTCTTACTAAACGTTGTTTTATTTTTTGTACAACCATAAAATTAGTGTAACAATAAGATATTTAAAACTTATAAGTAGTTACATTCTCTCTGGGGCTTCTATCCCTAGGAGATTCAAAGCATTTTTAAGAACAATTGATACTGCCTTAACGAGAGCGAGTCTATGGATTTTCAGACCCAGCCTAGCATGTATTACGGGCATGAACTGGTAGAATTCATTGAACTTCGTGCATAGCTTGTAACAGTAATTCGCTATGTAATGGGGACGGATGTCTTTCGAGGAGTTGTTAATGCTTTCTGGGAATTCGGATAACATCCTTATCAGCTCCATTTCAATGGGATGCTTAAGCATGCTAATATCGAAATTCCTGATCTCTTTGACCTTCGCTTTCCTTAGGATTGAATTTGCTCGCGCGTGTGTGTATTGAAGGTATGGAGCGGCGTTGCCCTCAAAATCCAATGCTTGCTTCCAGTCGAATATAAGTGTTTTCGAAGGGGACATCTTTATCATGTCGTATTTGAGAGAAGCAAGAGCTATGTGTTTAGACACGTTTTCAAGGGTTTTCTTATCCATTTTGGGATTTCTCTTTTCTGTCTCCTCTTTTGCATGTTTTATGAGTTCATCAAGAACGTCCTCGTAAAGGATAACGTCACCCTCCCTGGAAGCCATCTTGCCTGTCGGGAGATTAACGAGTTCGTAACATAAGTGGTAACTCTTTTTCGCCAGCGGGGACTTCATTAGTTCGAATGTTTTGAAGAGCTGCTGGAAATACAACTTCTGCTCTGAACCGACAACATGAATCGACTTTTCTATTTTGTACTCCTTGGATTTCAAATTCGCTAGTCCCAGGTCCTTGGCCGAATAGAGAGGGGTTCCATCAGATTTCAGTAAAAGGAATGTTCCCAGCCCGTGTTTCTCAAGATCTATTAGAACCGCGCCCTCGCTTTCCTTGGCTATCTTCTTCCTTAGAAGGTTTTTGGAAATATCTGTTCCTGGTTTTTCGACTTCACTTTCAAAGTACAACCTGTCGAACTTTATACCAAAACTTTCATAAATCTTATCGAAATAATCCAGGCTCCATTTCCTTGTTTTTTTCCATATTTCAAGGAGTTTGCTGTCACTCGCATATATCTTTTTGTTTATCTCGTCTACTTCCTCCGAATGCTCCTCGCTTCCCTTAAGCTTTCTGCTCGCCTCAGCGTACACTTTTCCCAACCATTTCCCCTTTTCTCCATCGGGTTCCCTCCCTCCGTGCAGTTTCAAAAAACCCCAGATACACCGAGCTACGTGAGGTCCTATATCACCCTGGTAGTTCGCTCTTATCACCCTGTAACCTGAAAATTCAAGTATTCTAGAAAGAGACTCGCCCAAACAGGCGGTTCGTATGTGGCCTATATGGACGGCCTTGTGGGTATTGAAGTGACAATACTCAACCATCACATTACCTTTCTTTTCATCCTTTCCGAAGTTCTCCTTTTCCTTCAAAATTCTTTCAATGATTTTTTGTCCTATTTTTTCCCACTTGGCAAAGAAGTTCAGATAGCCTCCCTTTGGCTCGATCTTTCCGATCAGACCAGAAGGTCTGAGTTTTTTGGAAAGGTCCTTTGCTATATCATCAGGAGATTTTCTGAGTTTTTTGGAAAGAATGAAGCAGGGAAAGGCAATGTCCCCAAACTTGTGATGTTTGGGCTTTTCAAGAATCATCTTCTCACTCTTCAGTTTTGTCGCCCTTGAAATGAGACCAATAACTTCTTTCCTGAATTTATCAAATTCGTTCATAGTGTTTCCTCTTCTATCCATTGTATATAATCTTTGGAACCTCCCACTATTGGCAGTGCGATGATCTCCGGATTTTCGTATTGGTGATTATTTTTAACTGTCTTGACCAGTTTCCTGAGCAGCTTCTGTTTGGTTTTCGCCACAATCAAAACTTCGTTTGCATTATGAATCTTCCCTGTCCACCAGAAGTAGGATTTGAGGTTAGGGATGATGTTTACACATGCTGCCATTCTTTCCCCTAACAGAACGTCCGAGACCTTCTTTGCTTCCTTAATGTCAGGGCATGTTATGAAAACGACGATATACATCTATTCACCTATTGTCGTGCCAATGAATTTTTTTCCATTAAGCACTCTTTTAATGTTTTCAATTTTCTTTCCGTTCAAAACAATGGTTTTTATCTTGTGTCTTTCCAAAAGTTTGACGGCAACAGGATCTATCACAGCTACGGGTTTGGCCTTGTGTTTTTTTGTTCTGACTATCTTTTTGAGGTCTTTAACCTTCGCCCTCTTGATTAATTTCGCCTGTTTGTATTTATCGGGGTCCTTGTCGTAAACACCGTCAACATCGGTTCCCATTATTATAATGTCCGCCTTGAACAGTTCGGCCACCGCGACCGTGACAGCATCTGTCGTCTGCTTCGGGACGGTCCCTCCCATCACCACTATTTTATTAGAGGCTATCGCGTGCTCTAAATCATCCTTGTTTTTCACAACCCTTTCATACGCCTCCCTTCCCAGGGAAGCTATCAAAACCATGGCATTCATCCTTGTTCCGAGTATCCCTATCCAATCAAGGAAATCCTCCGATGGTTTGAAAGACCTTGCAAGTTCAATGTATTTTCTCGCGATGCCGCCTCCGCCCGCAACTATGAGAATCTTGTGTTTTCTTCTTTTGAGACCTATAAATAATTTAGAGAGCTTTTTTATGTAATCCGTATCAGGAATCCCTTTGGGACAGAGAACCGAGCCGCCTATATTGAAAACTATCCTCATGAAACACCTCATTAATATTATACATTTTTAGTATTTATTGTTCTATTTTTTTATTATGGATTTCGATTTGTCCTTTGGTGACTTCGATATGGAGCTCGAAGATATCGAAGTCAGGAAGACCAAGAAGTTCGATCGAGTTTTCCGCGTAGGCTTTGGTGGGAGTATAGATCAGAGACCCGCGTTGGTGAATGGAGTTATATTCTTCGGTTCGCTCGATCACAACATATATGCTGTAGATGCAGGGACGGGAAAGGAAGTGTGGAGGTTCAAGGCGAACGGTCCTATAATGGAATCCTCTCCTGTTATTTCCGAAAACGTAATCTACATAGGCTCTTTTGACTTCAATATGTATGCTATAGACATAAAAACCGGGGAAGAAATCTGGAAGTTTCGATCTGGAGGGGAGATACTGGGGTGCGCAGCTATCGAGGGGGATTTCGTTTATTTCGGTTCCAGGGATGGTTTCGTTTACTGTTTGAGAAAGAAGGATTCTTCGCTCGTGTGGAAATTTCGAACGGGTGACTGGATTGCCGCGAGCCCGTTACTTCATGAAGGAAGGGTATACATAGGGTCATTCGACGGGAATTATTATTGTCTTGACAAAAGAAGTGGTAAAGAACTGTGGAGGTTCAAGACAGGAGGGGAAATTTACAACGTTTACCCTGGAGAAGTTTACAGGGGTATGGTATTCATTCCCTCATTCGATAATTTTATTTATGCCGTGGACGCGAAAACAGGGGAAGAGAAATGGAGGTTTCGGGCCGGTAAATATGGGCTGGCTGCCGCACCTTACATTCAAGATGACATCATTTACCAATACTCAAGGGAAGGTATACTTTTTGCTCTTGATCAAGAAGGTAAAGAGTTGTGGAGGTTTAAAAGCGGGATGATCATAGCCGTGCCGAATATATACAATAATAGGATTTATGTAGGTTCGGGTGATTCGAACCTATATTGTCTCAACATGAAAGGGGAGGAAATCTGGAGGTTCAAGACCAATGGTGAAGTTTACTGGTATCCTGTATTATGGAAAGATCGGGTTTATTTCACGTCATGGGATTGTCATCTTTACTGTGTTGATGTGGATACAAGAAAGGAAATCTGGAGATTCGCGACTTCCACCCTGTCTCAAGCCTCTATGCCTCCTCCATTTGAAAGCTATGAAATTGAAGTCAAGAAAAAAGTTGAGGAGAAGGAGGGGGGTGAAGAAAAATATGGTCTTGATATTTCCAAGAGTGAGGAAATGGGAAGTGAATATTCTTTCAAGAGCGAATACTCAATTAGGTCTGAATACAAACAAGAAGGTGAATATAAGTAATTTATTTCTTCCTTAAGCCTCTGATTTTCCTTCCGGATGATGTCAGCGAGCGGAAGGCCCTCCCCTTGTGCTGCTTTTCTGAGATCCATTTTCTTTCCTTGTCCTTTGAAACGCCCGGATTTCCAGGATCGAGGAGTATACATTCAAACCATTCGTATTGGCCGTCTTCACCTACATAGTAAGAATTCAGAACCTCGAGGTTTGGGAATTTTCTGGCGACTCTTTCTTCCCCCCTCAACTTGTTTGATTTTCCTGCAGGGAAGAATCTACCCATTTTTTTCGGAACGCGTCCTCCCTTGAACTTCGGACGCTTCCTCTTTCCTTTACCCACGCGTACACGAGCAACAACAAAACCTTGTTTTGCCTTGTATCCGAGGGCTCTCGCCCTGTCCGGTCTTGTTGGCTTATCGAGCCTTTTGACTACGCTTTCTTTTCTCCACTGGATAATTCTTTTCTTCCAAATATCTCCCAGAGATTCTCTCGGTTTCTTCCAGACCTTCGAAAGCATGCAATCACTTTCCATACTGGTATAACTCTTTAATTACAGTTAAAGTATTAATAATTTTCGAAAACAAAATATATAAATAGCTTCGAAATCTAAATCTATTATTAGGTGAAATTATGCATGCGGCTGCCAAGATGGTAATAGGATTGATCCTTATCCTAATTGGTTTGGGGTTGTTCGTTGATTCGGTGTATCCTCTTTTCGGTAGCGCGCCTCTGATACCAGTTGACTGGCTAACAAATTTCATAATAGTTCTGACAGGAGTGATACCAATATGCCTGATACTGCTTGGTCTGTTCATAGTGTGGCTGGAGGCGGATGAACTGAAATCCTCAAAGGAATTCGAAGAGCCCGAAAAGGAAAAACCAAAGAAGAAAAAGTAGGGTCACAGTTCGGTTCTCTGAACCACGGAATCTTTCACTTTTATTTCTTTATCTTCTTCTTTCGTTCCTATCTCTGATCTCTGCACAATAGAATCTATAATGTTTATTGTCTTTCTGACCTCGATCTTTTCCACTTCCGTCGCTAAACTCATTATCACTATGGTGTGTTTTATGATTTCTGCTATTTTAGAAAGGATATCTTCTAGGTTTTCTTCTTTGTCCGAATAGAGTTTAAAGGCGATGTGAACAAGTTTTCCATCCTCCTTTGCAACAGCGGTCAGCAGATAAGTTCTTTTTTCTCTGGTGGACTGTCCTGCAAAAAGATAGAGAGTCTCGTCTTCGAACTTGTGAGCTCCCACCAATTTCGTTTCCTTACATTCCTCAAGAATGTGTTTCGAGACATTTTCTATATCCACCCCTCTTAACGTATATCCCCTGGTTACGTTATAGAAATTCTTAGTCATGGAAATGTATTCGGGCTCCGATATTTCCAAAGGAACCATCACAGAACTTATATACTTCTTTAAATCCTGAAGCTTTTTTACCCTCTCGATGTCTTCTTTAGGGAGTGGTCTGGACAGAGGTTCTCCTATGTCCATGCTCTTGGGTGGTTCGATAACCTCCTCCAGAAGGAAAGATTCCATCCTTTCCCTGTGTTCCAGTCCTTCGCAATCCTCGAACTTGATCTCAGGCTCTATTCTGGTTTTCCCAACAATTGTGGGCAGAATCTCAAAAACAAAACCTTTTTCTTCTTTTCCTAGGATTTTCTCTAAAAGGTAACCAGTTATCGGCTTGACCTTTAACTCTATGGGAAAATCCACGTTTAACCTAACGTTAGTAATAGGGCTTGAGGAATTGTTTTTAACTGATATCACGAAGTATGAATACCCCCCTACCTCTGGCTTATTTTTCAAGTAGGGTTTTATTTCAATATTTGGTTTGACCAACACTTCCGAAGGTTCGATTTCATCCTCAAACTGTTTTTCCTTGGTTTTCCACTGAATTTTTTTGAAAGGTGAGTCCATCATCCCTACTTCTTTAGCCCTTTCCTTGAGAGTGAATAACTTTTCATTCCCGGGTTCAACATTTTCCAAAAAACAAAGTTTTTCATTATCCTCGTTGAAGACACAGATATCGCTGAGTGTTTCAGGGGATTCGTTCTTTATCCTTATTTTAAATGTGACTTCCTCTCCCTCTCTTACCTCCTGTCTGTCGGGAATTTGCTCGATTGTCGGGTGAGGAACCTCTTTAAGTATGCGTTCCAGTCTTTTTTCTATCGTCTGCTTCTTCTTTATTTCAAGGGATTTCCTGTAGTACCTGGCTGCGGAGAAATAGTCTTTCCTCTCCTCGCTTGCTTCCCCAGCTATGTTATAACACCACTGAACGGCATAGAAAGAATTTGTTTTTGAAAAGTAATCTATTGCCTTCATCGCGAAGGATATGGCGTTATCAAAGTCCTTGAAATCCTTCGAAAACATCGCAGCATTTCGGTATGACCACCCAACTCCGAAGTATTTTTTAATCTTGAGGTTGTATTTTACCGCCTCCAGAGCGTATTCCACCGCTTTTTTATCACCTATCTTGTGCGCAAGCAGAGAGGCCTTCTTGTAAAGTGAGGCAGCATTCTCGTAATTTTTCTTTCTTAAGTTCCTTTTCGCCTCTCTGAGAATCTTTTCTACTTCCCTCCCGATCTTTTTTTCTTCCTTGGAAGCCATCATACCACAAAATTTACATTCCCAGTTCCTCTCCCCATTTTTCGTATTTCTTTATTGTTTCAATATTTACAGAAGACTTAATTTTGCCAAAGGAGTGGTCGAAATCCTCCTTGGTGAGAGACCTGTAGTTCATTGCGTAATTCTCTATCTGTGCAGGGGTAAGCTCCTGGAGTTTTGGGTTCTGCTCTCTTACCATGAACATTATCGCCTCGCGGCATACGTTAGCAATATCCCTTCCCGAGTAACCTTTGCTCATTTCAGCGAGCTTCCCGTGGGTCATTCCGTGAAGAACACAGCCCTTCAGGTGTATTTCGAAAATTCTTTTCCTGGAACTCTTGTCTGGAAGTGGGACATAGACCTTTCTTTGGAATCTCGAAATCATTGCATCGTCCAGGTCCCAGGGCTTGTTGGTCGCTGCTATGAGAAGTATCTTGTCCTCGGATCTCGTGTTGAACCCCTCTATTTCGGTGAGGATCTCACCTACCACTCGCCTTGTGGATTCCTGCAGACCAGAATCCCTGCTTATCATTATTGAGTCGAACTCGTCCATGAAGATCAGGGAGGGCTGACTTTCTCTGGCTTTCTCGAAGAGCATGCTTATTATCTTTGAGGACTCTCCAAAGTATTTGGAAAGGAGAGAAGAAGTCCTCGCCTCAAAGAATGTCGCATTCAAGGTGTTGCTGGCTGCCTTCGCAAGCAAGGTCTTACCTGTTCCAGGAGGGCCGTACAGCAGGATTGTTCTCGGGGATTCAACGAAGGCTGGCTTGTTGCCTATGAAAGGGAGGATTATCGCCTCCTTAAGTGTTTTTTTGGCCTCGGTCAAACCTCCTATCTCTTCCCATTTGATTGTAGGCTTCTCTGATATCACCATACTTTCTATCGCTTCTGGGGAATCTGCGCGTGTCCGGGGTGTGGTCGATTTTATGGTATTGCCCATTGTCTCGTACTGGGAAGCAGAACTGAAAAAGGATTCTGCATTTTCCCTGGGAGCCACGTAAGCCAATTTCCTGTATATTGAAGCGGCTCTCTGGTAGTGAACAACAGCCTGCTTTGATTTGCCCCTGGACTCCAACTCCTTAGCGGTATCGATTTCTCGCTGAAGTTGCTGCCTGAGTAAATTATTCCTTAGTTCGCCCATAGTTACCACTCTATATTATTTTAAATAAAGTTAAGGTTTAAAAAACAGTAAAAAGAGGGTTAAAACGACTCTATTCCTCTTCCTTCTCTTCCTTTTTGACAGATTCTTCGGAAAGTTCCTTGGCCTTCTCTCCCGCCATCTTCAAGGCTGTTTCTTCGTCCACCTTCTCCAGATCGTTGATCGCCCGGATAAGTTCCTGGGATTCCTCATCCACGAGCATCTCTTCCCTTCCGAATACCCTTTCCAGCTTCTCCTTTACGAGATCGAGTCTGCCTTCCTTCAACGCTTCCTTAACGTCGGTGTCCATGAGAACCTTGTTTAGCTTGTCTATATCGGAATTGAGTATGTCTTCTGTTATTTTAGAGATTTTCTCTTCTTTCTCACGTTCTTTCATGGCCTCAACAAGGAGAAGTAACTGTAATTGAGCGAGGTAATGAGAGGCCTCCATCTGCTTCGTTCTTGTCTCCAGTCTTAGGGCCTTGATCTTCTGTACATTGAGCATTTTCAGGGTGTTTGGCTGTCCCTTCGCCTCGAGCATAAGTTTTTGGATTTTCTCCTGAATACTCTTCAGATCATCCGAGATTTTTTCGATTTCCTTCTCAACCTTTACCCTTTCCTTAACTATGTCATCCTCTTTTATCGAAAATATGTCCTTTCCGAATTTGGACATTATGAATCTCTTGAAATCCATACAATCCTCCCTTATCGTTTGTTTGATATTTATTTTGACTGTTTTTAAATATAAATACATGAAAAAGGGATTTCTTCTCTCTCTGGACGCAGTAATAGCAATATCACTACTTGTTATGATTTCATTGTTCCTGGTGGGACTATCCTATACGTATACCTCTCCTGATATCAGATACCAGAGATACTATTACACTGGAAAGGATGTTGTAAACCTCTTTGAACAGACAAGGATGGAGGCTGTTTCTTTCCTGCCCACGGTACAGGATTATCTGAGTCGGGGGGTTCTGGGCCAGGACGATATGAATCGAACTGTACTCGATGTGATAGGATCTTTCTGGGCCTCTGGGAACAAATCCTATGCAGAAAACCTGACGAAAGACATTGTGAATGCACTTCTAAATAATACGGCTTACGGCTTCGAGATCATGATGGACGGTGAAAGCATATATCAGAATGGTTCCGCCAGTCCTGATTACCTTACACGGTTAACTACGATAGTTTCCGGCTACGAGAAGGACAGGCCTGTGAATGGATACATAGCGAAAGTATATATGACTAGGGTGAGAAAAACAGGATCTTCCTTCGTATACTTCGGGGGGTACATTGGTGATGGAAACATAACGAGACTCGTAACACTTCCTGACGATGCAAACGTAACGAATGTCTACCTCGAACTAAATGTTGGCACTAACTTCACGTTATACATAAACGGACAAAATGCAGGCTTCTATAATAAGACTGCAGAGAATTTTTCAGCTGACAGCTGGACCATATGTTCTGAAACCGTGAATCCTTCATATTGTTCTTATTTCGGAGGGGGAAACAACACGATTTCAATAAACTTTACAGAAATGTTAAACAATTACATCGGCGGGGGGTATCTTAAGGTAATGTACAGAACATTGGAACTGACAGGGGATGATTACATCTACGCCGGGAATACGACCATTGGAAGATACTGGTTTCCTGGTATAAGGGGTTTGATCAACATGTATTCCTCCTTCTACGTGCCGGGCACGCTGAAGAACATAAGCGTTCACCTGCATTACTACCACAACCTGACCCTGAACAACGTGAGCATCCCGTTGTATTTCATAATCGGGTCAGAGGAAATTTTCACCAGCAATGAAACAGGCGAACAGATCATAGATATCCCTGACTACAACCTCTCGGAAATATTCGGCGGGAAAGGAAATTTAATAGGAAATTTGAGCAATGCAACAGTTCCTATAAGGTTTGGGACAGAGACATTCACATTCATTAGTGGTGAGGCAGCAAGCGATTCTGTCCTTATGACCGATATTTCCGGAAGCATGGACACGTGCGATGTGTACACCAGTGAATGCTTACACGCTGACTGTAATGGTGCGAGCGGCTGCCAGAACAGGAGAATAGATGTTGCGAAGGATGTTGATAAGGAATTCATAAATGCCATCCTTAACTATACCGGAAACAGGGCAGGTCTGGTAAGCTACGAGACCGTTGTTGATGAAGTCCACCAGCTCAGCAACGATAGCGCTTCCCTCATCTCACATATAGATGGTTACACCGAAGGTGGGTGGACGTGTATATCGTGTGGTATACTGGTTGCAAGGGATATGATAATTGAATCGAGGATCGTGGAAACAATGATTCAATCGAAATCTTCTTGGCTCTACAACACAAGCTATCCGTCCAGTGAACCTCCGGATGATGCAAACGGAACTTCCTGGAAGGAACATAACTACACGGACTCCGGCTGGACTGAGGATCAGGCGATACTAGGCTTCGAGAGTACCTCCTATACCCCCAATGTGGATACAGACATAGGGGATAACAACGGAGATTATTACTTCAGGAAACATTTCAATGTAAGTGATGTGGATGAGATAAGATTTGGTGAAGTTTACGTTCTCTCGGATGACAATGCAGAGGTCTACCTTAACGGAAATCTTGTAGACAATGATACAGAGGAACACAGAGCAGAATACTGGAACAGGGGCGGGACGATTTTCTATGATGATTTCGAGAGCTATTATGCCAGTGGAGATAACAGGCTTTACTACGACGAGATAAATGTTTCCCCAGGTTACTGGATTGTTGACGGAACGCCTTCGGGTGATAAAGAAATATTTCTGATGGCAGATTATTCCGGCTATCCTTCCCACAGCGGGACAGATGTTTTGGTATTCAGGGATATGGACGATTACGGATATGCAGAGACCTACGTCAACCTTTCGGGTCAATCAAACCTCACGCTTTCGTACTGGTGGACGATGGCGGAAGAGCTTGAAAACGGGGATTACTCAGATGTCTGGATATGGGATGGGAGCTGGCATGAACTGAGGAGCAGAAACCGAAGTTATGTATACGGAGGTTACATAAAGGACGAGATAGATCTTTCCGGTTATAACATGATCGAGAACTTCACCATAAGGTTCGGGGCAGAAATGCAATCAGGGTGGTTCGATAACGGCAACAATGAAAGGTTTTACGTAGATGACGTAAAGGTTTCGAGAAAGAAGATATACGTGGACAAATCCTATTTCAGGAACGGCGACAACGTGATAGCGGTGAAACTCAGGAACAACGATGCTGACAGCGCAAAGTTCGATCTGGAACTTAACATCACGAAGGACAGGCACGAGGCGATACTGGTGATGAGCGATGGATTCGCAAACAGGCCTCCTGGATTGAATGCCAGTAAAGACGCTGTTGATAGAACGTGTGAAACAAGGGATAACTACGGAATGGAGATATACGTGGTTGCCTTCGGTGTTGGCGCTGATAACGAAACGCTCGAAAGGATTGCATGCTGGAATTGCTCTGCCAATGATTGGATTCCGGGTTGCGACAGGTTTTATAAGAGTTCCAATGCAGAGGAACTGAAGGAAATATACAAGGATATAGCGGATGATATAGCGAACGCGACATACCAAGCACAGATATTCAATGTGAGCGGAAATGTTTCTCTTGATAACATTCTCTATACGGATTCCTTCATTTCGTTCAACTACACCCCTATTGCAAGAAGCATGGAATACGGAGAGATCACGCTCAAATTTGAATCCCCAAGGTTCAGGGAATCTACTGGCGAAGCCATGATAACTGATAACATCACAGCTACAAAGGAGGGATGGTTTATCATTCCCAGCAACACCGAGGTCGTGACGAAAGTTCTGGACTCGAAAATAACATCATATTCTTCCTACTACTGGACAGACAGATTGTGGGTGAATTCGTCAAACACGCCAAACCAGAACTGGACAAGGGTCTACTGGCTGGGAAACTATTCGGATGATTACGAAAGACTGGGAGATCCATACATCCTGCAGATTCCTCCGAATCTCCTTACGCCCGGAGGTAACAACTCATTCAAGATAGGAACCGGTCTCTATCCCCTTCCTATGGAGGATGGGTTTGGAGGATCTCCAGACGACAGGGTAATATACACATTGGGGATTAAAGGCGTTGGTTTATCGGAGTACAGCGATGTCTTTCCAAAAGCCAAGGGTTCGAGGCCAACGATCTACTACGACGCGGACGGAGATAACATACCGGAAAGTTCCGTGACCGTGGAAGTCGGACATGACCCTAACGATGTATTCGACCCGGATAACGACTCGATTGATAACGCATTTATGAAATTGATGGATAGGATTAACTTTATAGTTGATCTGAACCCGAATATCGCTGATATGACGCACAACTCGACAGGACCCACTGGTAATGGGGACGGTTCACCAAACAATCCCATTGATCTGGAGGTTACAGAAGAAGTTAAGTTCCAGTCTGATTATATATCGAGGATACCGTCTCTGTGGGGCCCCGCTACGATGGAGGTAAGGGTATGGAGTTAAGTAGGGGAAAACAAATAATTAATATGAATAAATTCTTGATCTTGGGTTTGGTTGTGGCCTTGATGACGGCCTCAAACGTTTCAGCCCAGGAAAGCGTTGTGTGTATTGTTTATTTCACAGGTGATGTCTGCGGGGATGAATGTAAACTGACGGATAGCTTCATGGGTGGTCTGATCAATGAATATTTAGACAATCTCGTAGCAATAAAATACAACATCGACCTTTCCCAGGAGAATAAGAATATCTTCGAGGCCTATGGGAGAACGTATAACATACCAACAGAGGTTCCGCTTGTTCTCTTCGGAAGGGATGACTACATCTCTGGGATGTATAACATATTCGGAAATGCCGAACCGAAGATCTATAGCCTGATTATTGCGAACGGCACCAACTGCCCCCTGGAGAGTGGATACGTCCCACCCGGTCAGGTGAATCCTGATGATCTTCCGGGCGAACCGGAATTTTACGAGAGCGAAACTCCTGAAGAGGATGGGGAGGAAGATGGTGGGGAAACTCCAAACGGGATTAAAGATGAGAATAAAACAGGCGGAATAACAATACCTACAAATCTGGAGGATATTCAAAGAATTTATGAGGAAGATCCTCTGTTCTTAATCTTGGTTGTAGTGGCGATCATCCTGATAATAACCCTCGTGATCGTTTTTGTAAAGAGATCCTAGAAAATCCTGAATCTCTTCTTAAACTGGAGGTAGAATTCAACCTGTGCCTTCATCGTGAATGCAGTTGAAATTGATACGCCTATAAATAATATAAGGCCAGAGGTTACGAATAAAGCCATCTGATCCCTGAACATTAAAAATATGCTCCCTACGCCCGTGGTTTTTGCCAAGTAAAAAAGATTTGCAAACAGCAGTGACACGAACGGGAGAGCGAATATCGCAACTATAACTATGTTGACTATCACTATGAGCAACCAGATTATTATAACCTCAAACGCATTCTTCCTGAATATTTTGTATGAATCATCCAGGCCCTCATAGAAACCCGTGTTTCTTATTATAATCGCCTGTAATGCGAAATAAAATATCCAGGATATTATGATCGACAAAATCCAACCCACATAGGGAACTATTGAGAAGAGTATTGAAATCAGAGCCACTATAATGATCGCGACGAGAATCGAAGGGTATTTCCTACACGCGTATCTCCAGCTCTTTCCTATCTCTTTGTCCTTGGTTTTCCATGACTGGTATACTATTGCTCCCTGCATCCATATTCTGACCAGAAACCACAGGAAGAAAACTAATATGGGTATCCAGATGTAACTCAGCAAACTAAGGGCCAGAAATCTTCCTGCCTCTGTTCCCATACTTGAGATTACGTAGGCTATGTCGGAAAGAGAGAAATAGAACACGGAAAGGATCACGGAAAGAAAAACTATATCGACAACAAGCAACTGCAGCCATCTCTTTGGGTGAAAACCGAATTTTATTCCGTCGCCCAATGGTTTGGACCAGTTTATCTTCATAATAATTATTTATGATCTATTCTATAAAAATTAAAAAACACCTGGTATCGGTTATGTTAAAGAAAAGGATAGTTGTGCACGACAGGGAGTTATGCAGGCATGACAGCTGCGGTTACAAATGTATAAAGGTCTGTCCCATTAACAGATCCGGAGAGGAGTGTATAGTTAAGGGTGAAGATTCGTATCCGGTGTTCAATGAGGATTTGTGTATTGGATGTGGGATATGCTCGAAGGCCTGCGAAAAACTCGGATTCAATGCTATATCCATCGTTAATCTCCCAAAAGAGCTCGAGGAAAATCCCATACATCGTTACGGAAAGAATCAGTTCTCTTTATACAAGCTACCCATCCCTAAGAAGAAGCTGGTAACGGGTCTGATAGGTCCTAACGGTGTCGGTAAAACAACAGTACTCAACATAATTTCCGGGAATCTCAGACCCAATACGGGTCTTCCGGGCAGGAAGGTCTCATGGAATGTGATAATAGACAAGTTTAAAGGGACCGAGCTCCAGGATTACCTTGAGAATCTGTCAAGGAAAACTCTAAAAATAGGATACAAACCTCAGCATGTAGATCTAATCCCGAAAATGTGGAAGGGAAAGGTCAAGAACCTGTTAAGCAGACACGGGGATTATTCAAAAATCGTTAGGAAACTGGGTATTCAGGGTATGCTGAATAAGGATGTCAAAACCCTCTCCGGGGGAGAACTTCAGTTGCTTGCAATATCCGCAGTTCTATCGAAAGATAATGATTTCTATTTTTTCGATGAACCTTCAAGCTATCTGGACGTCAGGCAGAGGCTCATGGTTGCAAGGGAGATAAGGTCTCTTGCTGGGAGCAAGGAAGTGATGATCGTAGAACATGACCTAGCGATATTAGACTATCTCAGCGATCATGTTCACCTACTTTACGGAAAGCCGGCTGCCTTCGGGGTGGTATCGAACCCTTACGGTGTTCGAATAGGGATAAACACCTACCTGGAGGGTTATATCAAAGAGGAGAATGTCCGCTTCCGTGACAAGCCAATAATTTTTTCAGGTAGAGCCCATGTTTCAGGAAAGAATGAAAGGTTCTTTGAATTCCCGGAATTTGAAAAGAATTTTGATGATTTTAAACTAAAAACAAAGGGCGGCGAAATTCATAAAGGAGAGGTAGTCGGCGTACTAGGACCCAATGGCATAGGAAAAACAACTTTTATAAGAATGCTGGTCGGTGAATTAAAGCCCGACAAAGGAAAGGGGTTGGGAGGGTTGAAACTTTCATATAAACCGCAGAGACTCGTCCTGGAGGGAGGGGAAGGTGGTATGAAGGTGGGAAGTTACATAGAGAATGAGATTGGTAAAAAATTTTACGAAAGTGAGTTCAAAAAACTTCTGTCTCTCCTTGGCGTAGAAAGGAATCTCGACAAAAAGATGAAAAATCTTTCAGGCGGCGAACTCCAGGCTGTGTTCATCTCATGTTCCCTCGGAAGGAAACATGACGTTCTTCTTCTCGATGAACCTTCCGCATTTCTTGACGTCGAACAGAGGTTAAGGGTGGCGAAACTCATAAGGTCGCATGTAGAGGATAATGATATCTCCGCTTTCGTTGTCGACCATGATCTACAGGTTGTGGATTCCACAGCAGACAGAATAATGGTTTTCGAGGGAGAAGGTGGGAAGGAAGGTCTGGGGAATGAACCGTGTTCAATGAAGAAGGGGATGAATAATTTCCTGAAAGCCCTAGGCATAACCTTCCGCAGAGATCCTGTCACCAGAAGGCCAAGGGCAAACAAACCTGATTCGCAGAAGGATTCCGAACAAAAAGAAAGGGGAGAATTCTATTACATTGAATAGCTATTCTTCCTGTATGGATCCCAGATTGTACATCTCCTTTATCACAGCTATGAACTTGGTGGCCATGTCCTTGCAACGAAGGAGCATGGACTGTCTTATTCTGTTGTAGAATAAATACCAGTATATCCACCATAACCAGACAACCAGCCTGTTGCCCGAGAATCTGTGTCTCAGGATGGGTTCGATTTCCATCCTGAAAGTCCCTTCCTTTCGCGCTTTCGAAATGAACCCGACCGTTCGTATGCTTATTAAAAAAGTTGTGAATCTGGCGTATCTTTTCTTTGCGATCCAGTGGGCATACAACTGTATAGGATCTCCGGTCCAGTCCCACATCCACCTTGGTTCTCCGGTAGATGATGTTCCTACCTCAAAAACAGGACGGAGGATATTTCTGTGCTCTCTCACGAAGGCGAAGGGGTCAGGGCCCGTGTACTCCACCCACGTGCTCTTTCTTGGTGCGAAACAGTCATCCTCAAATTCAACCTTCACCATAGCGATCGACCATGAATGTTCACTCTTCTCTCAGCTGTTTGAAGAACTCGTTTATGTTTCTCTGGAAAATCGTCATCAGGTTTCTGCATTCTTCGGCATAGTACTCTCTCTTTCTGTAGTAAAAGGCTCTGTGCCAGAAAACTCTCAGCATCTCATAGAAGAGCGATCGCTGCCACAAGGTGTCCTGAGCGTATTCCGTTCGCATTACCGGCTTTATCTTTATCGTTGCGTCCCCTGTCTTCTCGCTTCCTGAACCGGAAACGTCAAATCTCATGTAAAGGTACGTATACATATCCATGTCTTTGTGAATATACCATCTTACCTTGAATTTCTCCTTGTCCGCTGCCTTGCCCCAGCTGTATCTCTCCTCCTGTATGTCAGAATCAGAAACCCTGAATATGGACTTCAAAAGCTCGTACACCTTGTAGTAAAGTTTCGTTGGGTTGGGTCCTACGTACTTTATGGTTATCCTCTCAGGTTTTTCCCTATAGCAGTCCTCTTGGATTACGATCTTTGTCCTGGCCCATACAGGCATATTCCACCTCTATGTCTCCTCTTATTTATATTTTCACTTGTAAATTATAAATTAGTTAACCTCTCACAGGCGTGTTTCCTATGTTATGGTGGCTGGGAATAAAGGTATTGGGAGTTATTCTGATACTTATCGGTGGATTCCTAGTCGTGTTCTTCCCTATGGTGGGGGAGGAACAGAGTATAGAGCAAATGGACATCAACGTGGACATAGTTGGCGTTTTATTCGGAATTATATTGCTCATAGTTGGGATTTTCCTGTTTTTTAGCTAAAATTTTAATTTTTTATTCTTATTTCGATAATAGTTAATTGTGGTGTTTCGGATGGCCCTATTCAGGAAAAAGAAAAAGAGCGAACTGCAGAGAAGAAGGGAAGAAAAGAGAAAACTTCGCGAGCTGCAGGAAGGCGAGATGATTGTCGATAAGCTTCTGGCGAAGGCAAGGAAGCAGAAGGGTATTCTTGGCGAAGTCGTTATATCACCTGCAAGCATAGACCAGATGACCAGCATAAACCCCGTTACGCTTGAAGGTCAGGCAGAGATAATATACAACATAATGATGTACAGGATAGCGAAATGGCACTGGCAGGCAGAGAAGGCGGATGAATACATCATGCTCACCCCTAATCCTCCTCCAGCGTTTGCCCCTGTTCTTGCTCAGAAGGAGAAGCTCGAAGGTCAGATAAAGTCAGGCTTGGCGAGCGCGGCTCAAGCAGTCGCGGATTACGAGCTTCTAAAGCACGATGAAAGGAAGTATCGCGAAATCTTGGATTACTTCAAGATGGGAAAAAAGGACGAGCATGTATTGCGGGCGCTGTTCGTTGACAGGGTGGATGCGTACACGGGCGAGGGTTATTCAATGATCACGATGGCGAAACGTTGGCCGACCATAATCTCTGACTTCATAAAAATGAAGAGTGAATGGAGGGAAACAGACAAAATAAAGAAGGAGCTGAGGGTCTCACAGGCAGAGGCTGTTGTTCTGAAAACCAAGAACGAGCTATTCCTTGAATGGAAGAAGCTCTTCTTCCCTGACGTAAGGGACAGGTATGCAAGGATAAAAAACCTTGTGGAATCAAGGAGAAGGTCCGTTGATCAGTATAGAGACTGGTTGAAACCGTATCTGGAGAGATTCAAGAGAATAAGGGAGGTTTCCGAGATACCAGGACGTGTTGCCGAGGATATGACAAATATTTTGAAATTCGCACAAACCCCTGAGGGCGAGATATGGGCAAAACTTTGGATTTGGAAACCCATAAAACCGGAAGAGATGGGGAAGCCTCTTTATCTAAGAGGTCAAGGACATGAGATAGACCCGTATGATGACTGGGTTAGGGAGCAGCAGAAGATTGTGGAAAAAAAGTATGGTGTGACGTTCAGCGAAGATGATGTAAGGGATTTAATAGAGGACTGGACTATGCCTGGTTATACCAAGAAAAAGGGAGAGGTGGTAACCGTTCATCCTGGTCCCAAGTTTGACCCTCGCTACATCTACTACATATTCATAGACATGGATTACAACGTCGGCTACAAGAGGGGTTCAACAGGGCCCATGGTCGTTGAGGACCAATACTTCCACTTCCATCCGTTCCTTCTTTCACAGAACGCCCTGGTTCTCTTCCTGCTTGAACTGGAGGCCAAAAGAAGGGCCTTTGAAAGGGAGATAAACGAGTTGATAGGTGTCAAGGAGATTGAAAGGGAGATAACGGAAAGTATCGAGGATGAGTTCGAAGGAATTGAGGAAGGGAAGAAGTCCAACAGGGCAAAGACTGTAAGGGAAGGTATGCACAAATTTAGGAGAAACGTCATAAGACCTGCTGTTGGTGTGTTCGTAAAACCAGGGCCCTATGAGATAAACGTGCAGAGAAGGATTTCGAAGTGTTACGGTGACTACATGGGACCGCAGGTTGCTGAGATAGTTGATCTGATAAAGCAGACGTGCTTCAGGCTGAGCGGACAGAGTATATAATTGGTTTTTATGTTAAAGGTTGGCGTAACGACGGGTTTGTATTACATAGCAAGGGCAGAAGAGCTGGCAACTACCCTAAAGAAGATAGGCTATGGTTTAACCAGGGGAACTGATGTCATAGAAATATCGGGGGATTCTCCCCACGAGGTAACCTACACGGAAGGCGAAGGGATACGTCATCTCGCTGATAAACAGGGTGTTGATCTTCTCTTCCACGGCTCTCTGACGATCCCCATGGGCATACCGGAGCGTTCGGACTGGAGAGACGCACACGACCACATACAGAAGTCGATTCGCTCTGCTGTTTATTCCGGGTGTAAGTACGTTCTCTTTCACGCCTGCCTGCATTTCTGGCTCGAGATGATAACGTATACAACATCGAAGCTCGAGATCGTCATGTGCGACCATATCGGAAGGTTCGTGTCTGAAATACTCTACGAGAACGAGAAATTGAGGGAATGGTTCATAAGTAAGATGTGGGACTTCGAGAGGACCTATCCTTCTTTTATAGTTGATGAGAAGGATTTGAGGGAAGCAGAAGGAGGGGCGCGCATAGAATCGGACATTATTTCACAAAAGCTTCAGGAAAAGAAATGGGAAGAGTATACAAAGGGTTATGGCGTTGTCCCCACGCACCTGGGACCCAGGCTGAACATAACAAAAGAGAAGAGGGAGGAGATTGAAAATAAGATAAGGGAAGAGGTCAGGAAGGCAGCAGGGGATGAGTATGCAAAGTTGTTCAAAAAATACATGGGCATCGCAGCGAGGGAAAAAATGACTCGGGGAAAGGAAAAAGACAGGAAATGGAAGGTCGATACCTATGGTAAACTAACGGATGGTTACACCATAATGGCCCACTATCTTTTCTATACGAAGGATCCAGTCTGGGTTGAGATGTGTAAGGTTTACTCAGACGTTCTGGAGAGGTACAACCTAGATTACAGTGACAAATTCTGGGTCGACAAGGCATGGCAGAAGGCAGAGGAAGAAAACGACAGGAAGTTCAAGGAATTCTATTACGCTGCGGTTGCTGCAAAATTTCTGGAAGGTCACATGAGGGAGGCGCTGAAATGGTTGAACCATGAATTCATAGAAAAGGAACTTGCGGGGAAACCTGAACTTCAAAGGATCGCGAAAAATCTGAAGATAACCATAGAGATGCCTGATGCAAGGGATCCGAAGTACGCCGGTCTGTATCTCCTCTGGCATCCCAAACAGATTTATGCAGCGATAAAGACCATCAGGAAGACCCTGAACACCAACAGGATTCACATGACCATGGACTGGGAGCACATAGCCGGACACGGAATTGATCCTCTGCTCGTAATTGGCGATCTCAAAGAGCTGGCTCCTGATTTTGGAGATTACGTCCTCTCTGTTCATTCCAATGCCCCCAACCCTCTGCATGCACATTATCCAATAGAACTGGGGGACTTGGATGTATACAAATTGCTGTACTTCTTGAAAGAAACAGGCATGGGCAGCAACCACGATGTCTACATTCTTTTCGAGAGAGGAGGCGGGGAGGACCCGTTCAGACAGGCCGTCGATGCCTTGAAATTGTGCGTGAAATTTCTCGAGAAGGGAACGCATCCTGATAAATTACCGCCTGAATTCTTCGGTGTTAGAATGACCGCAGGAGATTACTGGAGACAGGAAGGAATAATGAGGGATCACAGGTTCGAACCTCTAAAGGATCTTTTAGAAACCCCGGAAGAGGACTGGGGTTTGCTTTCTTCAAGCGCGACCAAGAAAGGGAAGACTAAAGAATTCAAGAAAGAGGAAATGAGATAACTTCTATTAACAACTAAAAACAAGAAAAGAGTGATTTTTTTACTCTGCCGACCAAGCATGATCAAAGAATGGTTCAACAAAACTTTTTATTGCATGTTTTGACTGTGCCCAGAAGGCAACATCCTGTGTTTGGTGAACCTTCTTGTCATCGGTCAGAGCGAACACGAAATGCCTGTCATCTATTGTAAAAACCCTGTTAAAGGGTTTCTTGATGTTCTTCATCTCTGCTATCTGTGAGAATGCCTTCACCGGGGTTGTCTCACTAACGGGAGCAAGTATTCTCAATTTCACTCCCCTCTTCACTATCCTCTTCAGTGAATTGTAATGGTTTGAGTAAAGTTCATTCAAACCATCCCCTGTTGTTACTATCCTTATTTCCTTGTTCGCTTTCTTGAAAAGAGAGTTAAGGTGCTGGTTGATAGAATGCCTTCCCTTCAACGTTCCTGTCATGTCGAACGGCTGAACTAGGTTAAGTCCCTCTTTGTATATCGTTTCAAGCTCTGTTGTGACCGGCGAGTTCTTGAGTTCTTCTATTCTCTTTACCATCTCTTCGTGTCTCTTTCTCAGGTTTTCCTTTGTTCTCTCCAACGCGTCTTTTGGAGCGAGGGCAACGTACCTTATTGGTTTGGCCGGCTGTACAACTACGAATCCCTTCTCTGCAAGGGATTCTAGAATGTCATACGATCTGGATCTGGGGACATTCGCTATCTGAGAAAGTTCACCCGCAGTTGCTACTCCTCTAGCTAACAAAGCCACGAAGATTTTTCTCTCGTAAAGGTTTAAACCAATGCTCTTCAACGCATCCATTGTCTTTGTCGTTGCGACCAT
>JABAOF010001759.1_pt3 | contig 64495 bp, 61 predicted proteins | sample 7062171 | NCBI WGS metagenome assembly JABAOF01 (sample SAMN14538628, study PRJNA623070) | marine sediment metagenome | biome: marine biome [ENVO:00000428]; feature: marine pelagic biome [ENVO:01000023]; material: deep marine sediment [ENVO:00002113] | place: India: Gulf of Khambhat ...
ATCGCATACGCCGGCATCGAGCCCGAACGACTTCGCTGGGATTTCGTCTCTGCTGCCGAGGGCGAGCGCTTCACCCGCATCGTGAGCGGGCTCACCGAGACCGTCAGACGGCTGCCGGCGATGAGCTCAAGGCTGCCTACGGGGAATCCTGGAACACGGACGACAGAGTCAGGTCCCGCTGTCCGGGTGCAGAGCTGGCAGACGGTGAACGTGGCGGATGAGAGGGATCGCACGGTCAGGGCCAAGGAGGATCCCCGCTGGCCGACGCTGCGTGAGGCGGTCGCGGAGATGCTGCAGGATCATGCCGGGGTGCTGGCCCTGCGGAGCGCGCACGGCGGCGTGGCACCGCACCTGTTTCAGTCGATAGATGAGCTGGATGATCTCGCCCTGTGGCCCAAGTACCCGCTGCCGGCCGTCGTCCGGCTCCTCCATACGAGCTATCCCGAGGTGCGACTGGGCGTGGTGTGCCGGGCCTGCGAGGAACGGGGTCTGGTGGAGATGGCGAAACACCGGCAGGTGGATTGGGACCGGCTGACGCTCATCGGTCTTGCCTGTAACCCGGAGGAGGTCGAGTCCTGTCGCTGTGCTCAGCCTAATCCGATCCGTGCCCGGCAGGTCGTGGGAGAAGCCGCACCTGGTGTGTCGTCTGCCGCCCTGCTGGATCGCCTGCCAGAGACGACGGAAGACCGGCTGGGCTTCTGGCGTTGCTGGATGTCCCGATGCATCAAGTGCTATGCCTGCCGCGATGCCTGCCCCCAGTGCTTCTGCCGAGCTTGTGCACTGGAGGACGACCTATGGGCCGAGCGTGGATGGCTGCCACCGGCTTATCCCATCTTCCACCTGATCAAAGCCATGCACATGGCTGGCAAGTGTGTGGTGTGTCGGGAATGCGAAATGGCCTGCCCAGCCGAAATCCCCTTGACCATCATGTATCGGATGGTGAATCAGGATGTGGAGGAGTTGTTCGGCTATCGGACTGGGGCCGATCTGGAAGCCGTGCCACCGATGCTACCTAAGCTTGAACAGGAAGTCGGGGCATGAACTACCGCAACGTACGCACCACCTGCATCTACTGTGGTGTGGGGTGCGGAATGCACCTGCAGGTGCTCGATGGGAGAGTGGTGGGCGTATTGCCGGCCAAGACCCATCCGGTCAGCGAAGGCCGCCTGTGCATCAAGGGCTGGAACGCGCACGCGTTCATCCACCATCCGGATCGGCTGACGCAACCGCTGATTCGGCGCAATGGCGGGCTGGAAGCAGCCGGTTGGGATGAGGCCATGGACCTGGTGGCCCAGCGGCTGGATATGCTCAGGAGCGGACCGGGTCCGGATGCGATCGGTGTGCTCTCCTCGGCCAAGTGCACCAACGAGGAGAACTACCTACTGCAGAAGTTCACCCGCGCCGTCTTGGGCACCAACAACATCGACCACTGCGCCCGCCTCTGACACAGCCCCACCGTGGCCGGTCTGGCCACAGCGTTCGGCAGCGGGGCGATGACCAACTCGGTGCCCGATCTGGAGCGGGCCAACTGTGTCCTGATCACGGGCTCCAATACCACCGAGGCGCACCCCATCATCGGAACCCGCCTGCTGCGTGCCCAGCGCCGCGGAGCGCGCCTCATTGTGGCCGATCCGCGGCGGACCCAAATGGCCCTGTGTGCAGACCTGCATCTGCGGCAGCGCCCCGGCACAGACATCGCCTGGCTCAATGGCATGATGCAGGTGCTCATTGAGGAACGCCTGATCGATGATGTGTTCATCGCTGAGCGCACCGAGGATTTCGAACAGCTCGAGCGGGCTGTGGCCGAATACACTCCTGAGCGGGTCGAGCAGATCGCAGGCGTGTCCAGCGATGCTTTGATCCAAGCGGCGCGCTGGTTCGGGGAAGCTGACCGGGCGGCCATCGTCTACTGCCTGGGCATCACCCAACACACCAGTGCCGTGGAGCATGTGTGGGCGTTGGCCAACCTGGCGATGCTCACCGGAAACGTGGGGCGGCCCGGTACCGGGGTGAACCCGCTGCGGGGCCAAAACAACGTTCAGGGCGCGTGCGACATGGGCGCACTTCCCAACGTGCTTCCGGGGTATCAGTCGGTCGAAGACCCCGAGATCCGGAACAGGTTCGCCCAGTTGTGGAAGGTTCGGACGAGAGGCGTACGCGCGGCACCACTCCCCTCGGCGCCCGGCCTAACGGAGATCGAGATGGTCAACGACGCCGAGACAGGGGGAGTGCGGGCGATGTACATCATGGGCGAGAACCCTGTGATGGCTCAGCCAGATGCAAACCGCGTGAGGCGCGCCCTCGCGGCGCTGGAGTTCCTGGTCGTACAAGACGTCTTTCTCTCCCAGACTGCCCAACTAGCAGACGTGGTGCTCCCCGCGGCCGGATGGGCTGAGAAAGACGGAACGTTCACCGCGACCGACCGTCGTGTGCAGCGGATTCGCAAGGCGGTGGAACCGCCCGGGGAGGCGAAGCCGGACTGGCAGATCATCTGCGAGCTGGGCAAGCGGATGGCCCCGGAGGGCGGCTGGAGCTATTCACATCCACGCGAGATCATGGGCGAGATCGCTAGCTTGACGCCCATCTACGGCGGGGTGAACTACGAGCGTCTAGACCAAGCTGGCTTTCTCCAGTGGCCTTGCAGTAGCGTCGAGGACCCGGGTACGCCGTACCTGCACAAGGTCCGGTTCGCCCGGGGGCGCGGCCGCTTCCACGCGGTACATCACCGGGAGGCGGCAGAGCCACCTGACGACGAGTACCCGCTGCTGCTCACCACAGGTCGCATAATGTTCCAGTATCACACTGGCACGCTGAGCCGCCGATCGCCCAAGCTGGAGCAGGAGGTCGGAGCGTGCTTCGTTGAGGTCAACCCCGAGGACGCCCTGGCTACGGGGTTGGAAGCGAGACGGCGTGTCCGGGTCTGCAGCCGTCGCGGCGAAATGGAAGCGCTGGTCCAGGTAACGGACCGAGTGGAGCCGGGAACGGTGTTCATACCGTTCCACTTCGCTGAGGCGGCGGCAAACGTGCTGACCAACCGCGCTCTCGACCGCAGGGCTGCGATCCCCGAGTACAAAGTGTGTGCCATTCGCCTTGAGCCCGTTGACGGATAGGCATTGCCCTAGTCCTGGCGTTTCTGTAGCAAGAACCACTCCACGGTCCGCCTGAGCGCCTGGCGCAGCGGGGTAGAGGCGCGCCAACTCAGCTCGCGCTCCGCCCTCTGCGACGTGAACGGATTCTCCCGCGCCAGGGATGCGTGCGGCGGACGCCCCCAACCTTAGAGGCGGCGACGCCGAGGGCTAGAGCAGCGAATGAGAGTCGGTGCATACTTCGTCCGGGTTGAGTTAGAGTTGAGGAACCGGTCGCGATGAGCCAATTCTAGGTGCGGCGGGACCGGGTCCGCCAAGAACGCCACCGCATGGAGGGACTGCTCGGCGCGTGTGCTATGCAACGAATCTCTGACTCACGACACCGGTGCGGCGTGCCAGAAGAGTGTCTTGATCAAAGCCATGCACCCGTAGGTCCTGCAGCGAGTGGCAGTCTTCCGCAGCTTGATCGACAAGCGAACGCGCACGACCTCGGTGGAACGGTCACCTCCCTGATCCACAAGCCGATCCGCGTTCACAAGATCATCCGTGGCAGTGTGATCCGCGTTCAGAGAATCATCCGCGGCCGTACACTAGGAGGCACGATGCGCAAACTGCTCTGGGTGATGTGTGGTATTGTGGTGATAGTCGGCGTCGCATGCCGGGCGCGAATCGAGTTGAACGCTGAGCGCGCGGCCCTGCTGAGCGCTGACCGCGAGTTCGCGCGGCACACCTTGGAGCGCGGCGTCGACGGCTGGGTGTCGAGCTTCGCGGACAATGGGGTGATGTTTCGGCCGGGCGAGGTCGTCAGGGGCCACGATTCCATCCGTGCGTTCATGGGCCCAGCCTTCGCCGACGAGACGTACTCACTGGAGTGGGAACCTCGTTGGGCGGAAGCCTCCATGGCGGGAGACCTGGGCTACACGGTTGGTCGCTATGAGAGCCGGAGCGAGGACGCGGAGGGGAATCCAGCGATTCGCACCGGTTGGCACCTTACCATCTGGCGCAAGCAGTCCGACGGCCAATGGAAGGTCGAGCTGGACATCGGTAGCCCCGACGACCCGCCGCAGCCGACGTCAGGCAACTAGCCGCGGCCAACGGCCCACCGTGTACCGTGGCCGTGTGTGAATCGGAGGTGCGAGTACCGCTTGTGGACCGGCTCTTAGGTCTGTGCCAGGCTGTCGTCGTCGCGTGCGCGCTCTCGGGCAGCGCCTTCTCGGGGCTCGCCGCCCAGGTCGTCCGTGGCGAGATCGTCGACGACTTGAACGGTCGACCCGTGGGCGGCGTCCTGGTGGTTCTCCTGGACCGCGCGGGACGCGAGCACGGTCGCGCCGTGACCGACGCACGCGGACGATTCTCCCTCCGGGGCCTCGGCCCGGGTGAGTATCGCCTGCGGACGCTCATCGTGGGCTACCGAAAATGGGAATCTCAGGTGTTCGCCGTCACGAGTGGTCAAAGCCTCGAGCGTCGCGTGGAACTGAGTCTGGTGCGCGTGCAGCTTCCACCTATCACGATCGAGGCGGAGCGCACGTGTCGGGTGCGGCCCGAGGAGGGCCTCGCGAGCGCAGCGTTGTGGGAGGAGGTGAAGAAGGCGCTCGCCGCCACAGAGTGGACCATCAAGCAGCGGCTGTACCGCTTCCGTGCTACCACCACCGAACGTTCGCTCGACCGCTATCTCGTCGTGTCCTCGGAGCGGCAACAGGAGGGAGTGAGCTACAGCTACTGGCCCTTCGGGAGCCTGCCGGCGGAGAGCCTGGCGGCGCACGGATTCGTCCAGGACGCGCCTGGTGGTCCCATCTACTACGGGCCCGATGCACAGGTCCTGGTATCCGATGCATTCCTGGACCAACACTGCTTTCGGATCGAGCGAGGTAGGGGTGACGAATCGGGTCTGATCGGCCTCGCGTTCCAGCCCGTCTCCGGCCGAAAGCTCCCTGACATCGCTGGGGTCCTTTGGGTGGACTCGGTGAGCACGGCCTTGCGCTCGCTCGAATACCGTTACTCGAACCTGCCGAGGTGGGTGCCGGAGTCTCGCATCGGCGGATTGATCGAGTTTGCGAGACTGCCCAGTGGAGCGTGGATCATCCGGCGATGGCGACTGCGGGCGCCCGTGCCGGAGATCCGTTTTGCCCTGGGTGATACCGTGCTGTTCGGGTACAAGGAGCGGACTGGTGAAGTGGCCGAGGTGTTCAGTGCAACTGGCGACCTGCTGATCCGGTACCCCCCCATCCGGTAGTCGTTCGGTGGGGGCGATTCACGGGGTATCGCCTTCCCCCTCCCGTTCCAAGAACCAGTGCGCTGCGCGCAGGAGGGCCTCGCGGGGCGGCGTCGACGGTTGCCATTCCAGCTCCCTCTTCGCTCGGTGGGACGTGAACGGGTTATCCCGCGCCAGGAAGCGTGCACCGGACGCCCCCAGTCCCGGGTAGCGCCGCGGCATCACTACTCGCTGAAGTCCGCACCATGCGTGCCCGAGGATAATGGCCCCTGCGACGGGGACACGTACGAACCGGATCCGACGACCCATTGCCTCTCCGATCGTCTCGAAGAACTCCCGTTGCGTGAAGTTGCCGTCGTTGGTGGTGTTGAACGCCCCGTGAACACGGGGTCGCTCGAGGGCCGCGAGCACCGCTTCGGCAACGTTGCCGGCGTACACCATCGCCAGGCGGTTGTGACCCGGCCCGATGAGCGGGGCGAGCCCCAGGCGGAGAACCTGGAGCACCCGGCCAATTACTGCCCGATCCCGCTCGCCATAGATGACGCACGGGCGCAGCGCGGCTGCCGACACACCGAGTTCTCGGGAGGTCTCCCACACTGCGTCCTCGGCGAGGCGCTTTGAGCGGGCGTAGTAGTCGTAGTCGGCGATGTTCGCTCGGGTAGCGTCCTCTGCTACCGGTGCCCCAGCACGTACTATGAGCTGCCTACCGTAGACGGCGACCGTCGATATGTGAACCAGCCTAGCCGCCGCTCGGGCCGCTGCTTCGGTGGCCAGCCTGGCTCCGTGGACGTTGACCCGGTAGAAACGGTCCCATGACTGGTGTTGGGTGACGAGAGCTGCAGCATGGACGATGGCATCGACATCGTTGGCCGGAGCCCAGCTGGTTTCGTTCTCCACGGTGCCGACTACCGTGCTCGCACCCAGCTGCTCGACCAGGCTCCGCCCGGCCTCGCCCCGAACCATGGCTAGGACCGTGTGTCCCCGGCGTACGAGCAGCTCGATGACGTGACTCCCAACGAGCCCGGTGCCGCCGGTGACCAGGACCCTCACAGCGCGAGCAGCACGGCCCGGATGCCCAATACGGCGCAGAGCAGAGTCACCACACCTCCGGCCACGTTGCCACGCCAGCTGTTGACGTGAGGCCCGAGCCGCTGGCGATCGTTCATCGCGACTAACAGCACGACAGCGACAATGGGCAGCACCAAGCCGTTTACTACCTGTGCGACGAAGATGAGTGGCACTGGCCTCACGCTCGCTAGCGCAGCGACCGCTCCCACGACCATGCACGTGAGCCACACGGTGCGAGCAATGGGTGAGCGGACCTCGCGACCGCGCCCCAGCGCGTCCAGGAGCGTGTAGGCGGCTGCCAGGGGGGCGGTAATCGCCGACGAGATTCCCGCGGCGGCGTAGCCAATGGCGAACGCGTGGCTGGCCCACGAGCCCAAGAGAGGTGAGAGCTGCTGTGCCATGTCGGACGCCGACCGGACTTCGGCGCCATCGAGTGCCGCCCCGGCCGTGACCACGACCGCTCCCGAGACGACACCCCCGAGCCCGATTGCGACCGCGAGGTCCCACCGCACCGCCGGCAGGTCTGTCGGATCAGACCAGCGTTCCCGGACGGCTGCGGCGTGGAGAAACAGGTTGTAGGGGACTATGGTCGTCCCCACGAGGGCCAGTGCGGTGAATTCGGCACCGGTGGGAAGGCGCGGAATGAAGGCCCCGCCGACGAGTTTGCCCAAGTGGGGCGCCACCAGGACCGCCGTGGCAACGAACACGACTCCCATGATGGCCACGCACCCGGCCAGCACGCGTTCCACGAGGCGGTAGCGCCCTGTCCAAAGCAAGATGCCCGCGAGGGTCACGCCCAGCCCCACCCACCCCCGAAGCGGGATACCGGTGACGGCCTCGAGTCCCAGTCCCGCGCCCGTCAGGTTGCCAGCCTCATACGCGGCGGCGCCACTGATTACCGCGGCGGCGGCGAGGGTGGCGAGCGCAATGCCGAGCCACCGTGGGCCGGCCACTGCTCGGAGGGCGTGACCCAGGCCCGCACCGGTAGTGAGACCGAGCCGGGCACTCATTTCCTGGAGGATGATGGTGGCGATGGTGGCGAAGACGAGAGCCCAGAGCAGCGTGACGCCATGCCGGGCGCCGGCCAGCGTCGCAGTGGTCACCGTGCCCGGCCCGATGAACGCCGCCGTCACCACGACGCCGGGGCCCAGCCCGCGCCAAGCCTTCACCACTCGAGCTGGAAGGGCAGGTCGATTGTTCGTGCCTGAGCGCCCGCAGCGGTTACTGCCGCACCGAGTTCCACCTCCCGCCGCACCACGCCGAGACCGACGTACTGCTCGAATCGGTCGACCCACGCACTGCTTGTTACGCGCCCCGCGGCTTGCTCGCCACGCGTGATCTCGAGGCTGTGAGGATCAGGCGTGCCGTCGAAGACGAGGCCGGCGAGCCGCCGGTTGGTGTGTCCCCTGAAGTGGAGGCGCGCCACGGTCTCCTGACCCGTGTAGCAACCTTTGGTGTACGACACCCCCTCGATTTCATCGAACCGCACCTCTTGCGGCAGCGTCTTCTCGCCGATCTCCGCACCGAGACGCGGCCAACCAGCCAGAATGCGAGCCAGCTCGAGAGCGGCAGGGTTTGCCGGGACCACGCCGGCACGCTCGAGAGCGCCCAGCAGCATGTGGGCCTCGCCACGGGCAGAGGTAAGCTGGAGCGTGAACGGCATTTCTTGGCTCGTCCTGGCGGCGACGTAACCTACGCCGGCCAGAGTGCCGGATGTCCTTTGGCCAGGCTCGGGGACGGCGATACCCGCGTCCTCCGCGCGGGGAACGGACTGGGGGCCTACCATGCGGTAGCTCACGAGCTCATCGGAACGGTCGGCCGTGCTTGCGAGACGTGGCGGAAGCAGGCGCTGGAAGGTGTCGAGCAGGGCCTGCTTGCCGTGCACCGGGGCGAACACCGTAACATCGCCGCCGTTGCGGGCAACCCACATGTCACAGATGATCATTCCTTTGGGAGTGAGGACCGCCCCATAGACGAAACCGTGCATCCCGGGCGCCTCAATGTCGTTGGTGAGTAGTCCCTGCATGCATTGAACGGCGCCAGGACCGCTGACGTCGATGGTTACGAGGTCCGCCTCTGCAATGGCAGCCTCGTCCAACACCGCTTCGGCATCGGAGAAAGGTAGGTCCTCGGGTCCGATGAAGACCGCTCCTGGAGAGCGGGCCCCTGTGACCGGTGGATCAGGCATAGTAGCCGGCTTGTCCATATGACCAGTCGAGGATTTCCACCGGATGAACGACCGGCACCTGCTCACCCGCGGCTAGTAGGCCCGCGCCGATCTGCATCGCACACCCTGGGTTCCCGCTTGCCACCACGTCTGGCTGCACCTCGCGGATGGCTCCCACTTTGCGCTCGAGAACGGCTCGGGATAGCTCTGGCTGCGCAAGGGTGTAACTCCCCGCACTGCCACAACAGAGTTCCGCCTCCTCGTGCGTCACGGGCTCGAGGCCGCCGACTGCCGCCAGCATGGTCAGGGGCTGGCTCGCGATCCCCTGCGCGTGCAACAGGTGACAGGGCGGATCATACGCCACGCGCAGCTTGACGGACGCGCCGCGGCGGGGACCGCGCTCGGCGAGCAACTCGCTCACGTCGCGTACGCGTGCGGAGACTCGGCTGGCCAGCTCCCCAAGGGGATCGTTTGCCAGGAGCCGCTGGTACTCCTTGAGCATCGCGCCGCAACCCGCGGCGTTGACCGCAATGACGGGTTCGTTGGGGACACTCCCAAACGCGGTGACATTCTGCCGCGCCAGGGCCATCGCGTCGTCATGTTGCCCAGCGTGGGCGTGGAGCGCGCCGCAGCATGTCTGGCCCGGGATGTCGGCCAGCTCATAGCCGTTCGCCCGCAGCACCCGCTCGGTGGCATCGTGTACGTGGGAGAAGAGGCCGTCCATGATGCAGCCCCTGAAGAGGGCGACAGGAGCGGGAGATGCGGCAGGAGCGGCAGGTGCGGCAGAAGCGGCAGGGAGTCTTTCTGGTGAGGTCTGCCGCCCCTGCCGCCGCTCCCGCCACTGCCGCCCCGCAGCCGTTGCCGCCAACATCCCGCAAGCGAATCCGATGCTCGACCGCCCCGCCAGCCGCTGAGCTATGGGTCGCACGAGTCGTGCGAAGGCGAATGCCGGTCCTTGGAGTGAGCGGTCGGCCATCACCCGGTGCAGCAGGCGGACCGTGGCGGGGACGGGGCGCGCGTGGCTGAGAAGGTGGCGCGCTACCTCCAGCGCAGCGCCATAGCTCACCCCTGACGGGCACGCCGGCTCGCACCCGCGACACCCAAGGCAGCGGTCCAGGTGGCCCGTGAGTTGCGCATCGGACGCCGGCAAACGTCCGGCCGCCATTGCCTGCATGAGCACGATCCGCCCTCGCGGGCTGTCTGCTTCGTCTCCCGTCACCAGGAAAGTGGGACAGCTCTGCAGGCAGAAACCGCAGTGGACGCATGGTTGGAGCTCGGTGATCGTCGTCCCCATCACCCCTCGGTTCCCACGGCGGTTACCAGCACTTGCTCCGGGTCGAACGTCCGCCTGAGTGCGGCCACCAGCCGTCCGACTCCCTCCCGATATGCGCCGAAATGTCCGACCTCTCGGCGAATCTCCCAGGGTGCGCGCTCCAGCGTGAGGGGCATTTCCTGCTGGGCGGTGGCGTGCCGCAGCAGTCTCAGCCGCTCGGGAGGTGCGCTCCCGGTCCAGCGTATGGCTCCGGCCGCGATGGCTACCGAGAGCCATCCCTCCGGAAGGTGGTGCTCCAGGAGATCTAGGGCGGTATCCAGGGAAGAGGGGAGCGCGCCGACGCGTATGGTAGTGGGTTCCGAGGTAGCCCCCGCGAGCGTTTCCGGCCAGAACCGTGCCGCATCGGGGACTGGCAGCTCCGCGAGCGCCAGGGATGCCGCTCCGCACACCGCGTCCCGCGTTGCCTCGACTTCCCGGTCCGCTCCGGTGAGTCGAACGGCCAGCGTCCAACTGGTGGTCCGGGTCGCTGGTGGTGAGAGCAACTCCAGTGCCGCGGGTGTGATTCCCATGGAGAGAATCTCCAGGGCCGCGTTGAGAAGTGTGTCCCGTGGCCCCGTGGCGGTGAGAGTGGCGTCCGCCCGGGGTACTGCCCGCAACCGCAAGGTGACCGACGTGACGGCGCCGAAGGCGCCGAAGCTCCCGGCGGCGAGCTTGGTGAGGTCAAAACCGGCCACGTTCTTCACTACACGCCCGCCGGGGCGCACCACGCGCCCCTCGCCAGTGATAAGGGTCAGGCCCAGGAGGTGATCCCGGATGTTGCCGAAACCGCCCCGCAACGGCCCCGCGGTGCCGGTAGCCACGATGGAGCCTAGAGACCGCCCGGCGCCCGGTGGATCCGTCGGCGTCCAGGCGCCTTGGTCCGCCAGCGCCTGGCGGAGTTCGTTCCATCCGATGCCAGCCTCCGCCGTGGCGACCAAGTCGGGGGCGTTGAGGTACGTGATCCGGCTCAGCCGTCGTGTGGTCAGGGCGAGGTCTGCCGGGGCATCGGTGGGCATCCAGCTCGCCGCCCCTTGGATGCGCACCCGCCACCCTTCGGCCGCCGCTGTGCCGAGGACCAGTGCCACGGCCTCCTCGCTCTGAGGGGCGACCCGCGGCGTTCCGCTGTCGTCCGCTGCTTCGACGGCATCGGCTCCCAGCATCGAGCGGATGCGCCGTGCGATGGTTACTCCTGCTCCAGCCATGCTTCCAACCGTTGTTTCGTTTCGGTCACGTACTCATGGGTCTCCCGCACGTAGGGCTCGGCGTCTGTTGCCGTCCACGGGCTCGTTAGGGCCTGCTGCACGTCCACTTCCGCCAGCGCCGCGAACCGGCTGGGGAGCCCTTCGCGCACGCGGCGCTGCAGCTCGTCGGCGCCGAGGCTCTGTTCCCATGGCGGGTTGGACAGCCACACGCGAATGCTCGCCGCCGCCACCACGGCTGGATAGGCTTCTTGGAGCGCGCGGCCACCGTCGCCCTCGTCCAGGTATTGCTGTGCCCGGTTGAGCCGCAGGTCGGCGTCGGCCAACTGATCGTTGAACGCCGTGAGCCACCGAGTCGGGATCGTGGTCATATCACCCCGGGTCCCCCGCTCCGCGCTGCCAGCGGTCCAGGAGGATCGAGGACGCGGGCCGGGGTTGGCTCCTCCTGCCGCTCGAGCGCCGCTCCCTGCCACCGTCTGCCTCCCATCCGCCACTCCCGGCATGCGTGCATCGGCACCACCTTGCCCGGGTTTGCCAGTTCGCGAGGGTCAAACGCCCGGCGAACGGCACGCATGGCGCCCAGGGTCTCCTCATCGAAGATGAGGGGCATGTATCGCAGCTTGTCGGCCCCCACGCCATGCTCCCCGGTAATGGTGCCACCCGCAGCGATGCACGCTTCCATGATGGCGGGCAAGGCCTGGTCGACTCGCCGCTGCTCTTCGGGGTCCGAGCTGTCGAAGTTGATGTTGGGATGGAGATTGCCGTCGCCAGCGTGGAACACGTTGGCCACCGTTAGACCCAGGCTCTCACCTATGGCCGCGATCCGCTCGAGCACTTCGGGAAGGGATGACCGGGGCACGACAGTGTCCTGCACCACGAGATCCGGGCTGATTCGCCCCAAAGCGCCGAACGCCTTCTTGCGACCGAGCCACAGCCGCGTCCGCTCCGCTTCATCCCGTGCCACCCGCACCGTGCGCGCTCCACCGTCGCGCAGCAGCTGCTCCACCTCCTCGCACTCCGCGTCCACTGCGGGCTCGTCCAGACCGTCGAGCTCCACCAGCAGTACCGCGGCCGCGTCCGTGGGATACCCGGCGGCGTAGATCGAAGCCTCCACCACCTCGACACAGTTACGGTCCATCATCTCGAGGGCGGCGGGTACGATCCCGGAGGCGATGACGGCAGACACCGCCCCGCCAGCCTTTCGCAGGCTGTCGAAGTCCGCGAGCAGGGTGCGGATCGCCTTCGGATTCGGAGTGAGCCGCACCGTGATCCGGGTCGCGATCCCGAACATGCCTTCACTACCCACGAACAGCCCCACGAGATCGGGGCCCCACGGCTCCCCGTTTCGAGAGCCGAGGTTCGTCACAGTTCCGTCCGGGAGGACCACTTCCAGTTCGAGGATATGGTTGGTGGTCACCCCGTATTTGAGGCAATGGGGCCCGCCGGCGTTCTCGGCGACGTTTCCCCCTATGGTGCACGCGGTCTGGCTCGATGGGTCGGGTGCGTAGTGCAGGCCAAACCGGGCTGCCGCGGCAGAGAGACGCGCGTTCACCACCCCAGGCTCGACCACGGCCAGGCGGTTGGCCGGGTCGATGGCCAGGATGTGGTTCAGCCGGCTGAGAGCGATGAGGACGGCATCTTCCGATGCAAGAGCACCACCGGATAGGCCGGTGCCGGCGCCACGGGCGACAAAAGGAATGCCGTTTTGTGAGAGGGCGCGCACAACACCAATCACCTCGCTTCGGCTGCCGGGGAGAACCACGGCGCCTGGACGCCGGCGGTGTGTGGGGAGTCCGTCGCTGGCGTACGTCTCGAGTTCCGCTGGCGCCTGGCGCAGCCACTGCGATCCGACGATCTCCGCGAGAGCCTGCAACGCCTTCTCAGGGAGCATCATCTGGCCTCGAGGTTGAGGGTGCCGGCCCGGACGTCGGCTTCCCGTTGCGCTTGGCCAGGCGGTGGGTGGCCAGCCGCTTCTGCACGTCCGCGTTCAAGCTCGTCAGCGTGTCCCTCAGGCGCCGCAGCGGCACTTGCCGGCCTCGCAAAGGAGATGCCGAAGCGTCGGTCGCCGTCTTGGCAATCGGCCAACACTTGGCGGTACCGAGGCTCGAAGATGTGCAGTAGTTGGGGCGTTCCCGGAAACAGCACCAGCGGGAGGGGGAAGATCGGGAGGGTACGGATCGCCATATCTACAATACTAACGAGGGAGCGGCGAGCAGGGAGCAGGGGAGTGCGGTACAGTGCGCAGAAGCAACCGGGCCTGGAACACCGAGGGGCGCAGCGTGCTGCGCCCCTACACCCGAGCCCGGCTGTGTCGTTCGAGGCTAGCCGCCTTGTCAGGCCGCCATCCAGAAGCCTTTCAACGCTTCGCCGTGGGGACTGTCGCGTAGCTTCTCGAACGCACGCTCACGAATCTGCCGGATCCGCTCCCGGGTGACACCCATTAGTTCGCCGATCTTCTCGAGGGTCATCCCTTCTGACCCTTCCTCCAGCCCGTAGTAGAGGTAGAGGATCTTGCGCTCCCTCGGCGTGAGGTACTTCTCGAAGATCTCGTCGATGAACTCCCGCATCAGCCGCCCGTCGGTCCGCTCTTCGATCTCGCCGCCTTCCTGTCCGGCGAACCGCTCGCCGAGGGTCGCCGCATCCTTGTCGGTGCGGTCGATAGGTGCGTCGAGGGACATTTCGGCCGCCGTCATCCGCCGGGCGTTGCGGACATTCTCCACCGTATCCTCCAACGCCTTGGCTATCTCGACGTCTGTGGGCTCCCGCCCCAGCTCCTGTGAGAGATAGGTCTCGGTTCGGGCCATGCGGATCAGATGGCTGTTCTGATTGAGGGGTATACGGACGCTCCGGGTCTGCTCCGCGAGCGCCTTGAGGACCGCCTGCCGCACCCACCACACCGCATACGAGATGAACTTCACGCCCTGGTCGGGATCGAACTTCTTGACGGCCTTGAGAAGACCCTCGTTGCCGATGGCCACCAGTTCCGAGAGGTCGAGCCCGTGACCCTGATACTTCTTCACGTACGAGATCACGAATCGGAGGTTGGCCGTCACCAGACGCTCTGCTGCCTTCGGGTCGCCGCTGCGGGCCCGACGTGCTAGACGCCGTTCCTCTTCGGGGTCGTCTATGAGCGGGAGCTTCTGGATATCCTGGAGGTACTGATCAAACGCGCCGGATGCAGGGGAGCGAAAGAATCCCTTCGCTGTAGTGCTGCGGAGTTGGGTCATACACTCCCCAGGAGTTTTGGAAGAGGGCCATCCTGGAAGGGGAGGCGAGCCGTGGAAAGCCCGCCAAAATGGCCGATCTCAAGCGGGCCGAATATAGGAAAGCCCTGGAGGTGCGTCAAGAAATTTTTCTTTTCCACATCACAAGCCGTTAGGGCACAATCTGTTCTGCAGTTTGTCCACTTGACCGGTTCCCACACGGTGTGACCGGGGCCGATGCTGGTAGGCGTAACTATGTTTGCGGCAACAACTTACGTACCGTGGATATGTGACCGCAATGTGGGGAACATGTTGAGTAGATTGTGACTACTTGAGCTGGGCGAGAATCTGGGAGACAACGTCCGTCGGAGCCGCCACGGTCCACTCACCAGCCGCTCCTCTGGCCATCTCGCCGACCTGCCTGGGTAGTGCAAACCTGACAGTCTGCTCCCTAGTCTTCTTGTCCTGTTGCATCGCTTCCAGCATGCGAGTGGGATCGGCTTCGCCGGGCGGGGATACTGGAAGGCGAAAGGCTTCGAGAGCCGTGCGTATCTCGTCTGCAACACTGGGGTCGGTGACGCCGATGCGTCGACCCAACTCGGCCTCCGCTAGCATGCCGATGGCCACTGCTTCGCCGTGCAGCAACTCGTATCCCATGGTTGCTTCCAGTGCGTGAGCAATGGTGTGGCCGAAGTTGAGGATGGAGCGGCGGCCTTGCTCCCGCTCATCCTCCACTACCACCTCGACTTTGATCTCCACGCTGCGACGGACGACGTCCAACAGCACGGCGGAATCGTGCTGGAATACGCCCGCGCTGTGGTCCAGCAGCACGCGAAAGTATGCGGCGTCCGTAATGACGCCGTGCTTGAGGGCCTCGGCCATTCCCGCCGCCAGCTGCGGCGGCGGCAACGAACTCAGCGTCCCGACGTCGGCGATCACGACCCGGGGTTGGTGGAAGGCACCGACGAGGTTCTTGCCGAATCTCGTGTCCACGCCTGTCTTGCCGCCGATCGAGCTGTCGATCATCGCCAGCAGCGAAGTCGGGATCTGGACATGGCGGATACCCCGCAGGAAGGTGGCGGCGACGAATCCCGCCAGGTCGCCGGCGACGCCACCCCCAAGTGCGAGGATGGCGGCCTCTCGGTCGAGGTGGGCGCTGAGGAGCTGGTCGGTCAGCGTGGCCCACGTTTCCCTCGTCTTGTTCCACTCGCCCGCCGGGAACGTGACGAGGATCGTGGGGGCAATCCGTTGGGCGGCCGCCAGCACCGGTTTGCCGTACAGAGGGGCCACGGAGGAATCCGTGATGATCGCGTAACGGGGGGCAGGGCAGTACTTGGCAAGCAGTTCGGCGCAATCTGCCAGGAGGCCGTCGCCCAGGACGATATCGTACGACGCGTCCCCGAGAGGCACGGGAATGGTTGTGGGCTCTATAACTGCACCTCGCCTTCGATGATGATGACCGCCTCGCCGCCCACGCGAACCTCAGTGATCTCGCCGCCCATCCCGCTCGTTATCTCAACGTGGATCTGGCTGGGCCGGTCGATCTCGATCCCTTGCTCCACCACGATGCTGGCCGTGCCGTCGTGAGGGGCCACGACTCCATGCCACACGAGGTATGAGCCCAGCGCCCCTGACGCGCTCCCGGTGGCCGGGTCCTCTGGCACTCCGAGCCCAGGGGCGAACATGCGGCAGTGCACCGTCGCGCCAGCGGACTCCGTCTCGAGGGAGTAGCACATGGCGCAATCGGTGCCCAGCTTCCGCAGGAGGCCTGCCAGCTCCGCGCCGCCACCGCCGCTGGGGAGCGCTTTGAGCACTTCCAGTGAGCACGTAGGGATCATCAGTTGCGGTATCCCGGTGGAGATCACCTGGGGGGCCGGGCCGTCGGGGATGAGGTCTGGCCCGCCACCCAGCGCCCGTGCGAGCGGCCCGGTGTCGGCGACGTACTCGCCGAACTCCGGTAGCGGCTGAGCCATGACAACCTGCGTGGGTGCCCCTCCGGCCATTTGGATGTCGACCGGCACGATGCCGGCCTCGGTTTCCTGGGTGACCCGCGTGACGCCGTCCTGTGGCAGATCCAAGCGGCCAAGGGCGGCAAGCAGCCACCAGGTGCCGACAGTGGGATGCCCCGGGAGTGGTACCTCCGCAGTGGGTGTGAAGAACCTGAGGCGTTGCGTAGCCTTGTCCGACGGGAAGACGAAGCTGGTCTCAGACAGGTTCATCTCCCGCGCCAGCGCCTGCATCTCGTTCGGTTCGAGCCCTGCGGCGTCAGGTAGCACCGCCAGCGGGTTGCCCGCCAGCGGTCGGTTGGTGAAGACGTCGAGCTGATAGAAGCGATAGGTCGGCATGCTACCACCTGCGGTCAGGGACATCTGCTCGATGATTGGCAAGGCGCGCCAGGACGAATAGGAGATCCGACAACCGATTGACATATTGCAGGATCACAGGCGGTAGCTCCTCGTGAGCACGAAGCGCCACCAGGCATCGCTCTGCGCGCCGGCATACGGTTCTTGCCGCGTGCAGGTGCGCTGCTTTGAGGGTCCCGCCTGGCAGCACGAAAGCCTTGAGGGGTGTGAGCTCAGCTTCCGCGCGGTCAATCGCCGCCTCGAGCTCGTCGACGCGCTGCGCAGAGACAACGGCCTTCTGGAGGACCTTGGATACCTTCTCGGGTTCGGGACTCGCAAGGAGGCCACCAATGGCGAAGAGATCGTGCTGGATGTCCTCCAGCAGCTCCCTCTCGAACCCGGTGGGCTCGACTGCCATAGCCACGCCCAGCGCAGCGTTGAGTTCGTCGACGCTGCCGTACGCTGCTACCCGGTGGTCGTCCTTGGGGACGCGCCCACCGCCTAACAGGGAGGTTTCTCCCCCGTCGCCGGTTCTGGTGTAGATGCTCACGCCTCCGGCAAGCTAAGGGGATGGCCTTTGCCGCCGCTACTCCGCCGTTCCGCCCTGTCCCCGGGTCTAATATCATGCAGACCTCTCTTGATTGTACTCTGGCTCGAGTGGTGGTGAGGAGCGACTCATGACGCATCCGGGCACGGCTGAGCGACCGGCGCGCGTTGCCATCGTGGGCTCTGGTCCCGCCGGGTTCTACACCGCCGAGCACCTGCTCGCCCGTCGGGGTCTCTCCGTGCAGGTGGATGTGTACGAGCGCCTGCCGACTCCGTTCGGCTTGGTGCGGTTCGGCGTGGCCCCCGACCACGCCAAGATCAAGAGCGTCACCAGGGTCTACGACAGGGTGGCTTCCAAGCCGGGCTTTCGGTTTTTCGGCAACGTCGAGGTGGGTGAGCACGTCACCCTCGAGGATCTCCAACGACACTACCACCAGGTCTGCTTCGCCACGGGCGCTCAGACGGACCGGCAGATGGGCATCCCCGGTGAAGACCTCCAGCGCAGCCACACGGCGACCGAGTTCGTCGCCTGGTACAATGGTCATCCTGACTATCGCGACCGACACTTCGACCTGTCTGTCGAACGCGTTGCGGTGGTGGGGGTGGGCAACGTCGCCGTCGATGTGGCCCGCATCCTGTGCCGCACCCCGGAGGAGCTGGCTCAGACCGACATCGCCGACTATGCCCTCGACGCATTGCGCGGCAGCCGGGTCAGGGAAGTCTACATGCTCGGCCGCCGGGGTCCTGCACAGGCGGCGTTCACCAACGCAGAGATCAAAGAGCTGGGGGACCTGCCTGCTGCGGACCTCGTGGTGCGGTCCGACGAAGTTGAGCTGGATCCTCTGAGCCGCCGCGCCCTGGAGGCGAATCCCGACCGTGCGACATCGAAGAAGGTTGAGATCCTGCAGGACCTTCCAAAGCACCACCCGGCCGGCAAACCGAGAAGGCTGACTATTCGCTTCCTCGTCTCACCGGTGGAGCTCATGGGGAACGAGGCCGGCGGGGTGGTCGGAGTGCGGCTGGTGAAGAATGAGCTCTATACCTCGGAGGACGGCTCGCTTCGCCCCACGCCTACTGCGGTCCTCGAGGACTTGCCGGTGGAGATGGTGTTCCGCTCCGTCGGGTATCGGGGTGTGCCTATTCCCGGACTGCCGTTCGATGCCAAACGGGGCATCGTGCCCAACCAGATGGGCCGAGTCACGCAGCACGACACCGGTGAGCCCATGGTGGGCGTGTATGTGAGCGGCTGGATCAAGCGAGGTCCTACCGGGGTGATCGGAACGAACAAGCCCGATGCCGGAGAAACGGTCCGTGCAATGCTGGAAGACTTGCAGCAGGGAACGGTGCTGCGCCCGTCGCAGCCCGACCCGGCTGCCGTCGAGTGGCTCGTGCGTGAACGGCAGCCCCGGAGCGTGTCGTACGAAGACTGGCGGTGCCTCGACGCGTTGGAGGTCGAGCGGGGTCGAGACCAGGGTCGCCCCCGCGTGAAGTTCACGACAGTGGAAGAGATGCTAGGGGCGATGAGGAGTAAGGAGTGAGGGGTGAGGAGTGAGGAGTGAGGAGTACTCCTTACTCCTTACTCCTCACCCCTTACCCCTCACGCATCACCGCCCCAGCTCCACCACCACCGAATCGATCTGGCTCAGCATCCTGCGGTACGGTACTCCGTGGTTGTTCACCATCACGGAGAAGATGAGCACTCCTCCGTCGGGTCGTTCGACGTAGCCCGAGAGTGTGTTGACGCGGAAGATGCTGCCGGTCTTGGCGACTACACGCCCTTCGAGGGACGTGCCGACCAGCCGATCTCTGAGAGAGCCGCGCTGTCCCGAGCGAGGCATTCCCCGCATGAACCCCGAGTTGTTCGGATGGCTGCGCATGTAGGCCAGCAGCTGCACCAGGGCGCGGGGCGTCATGACGTTGCCACTTGAGAGCCCCGAGCCGTCGCTCAGGGAGAACGATGTGGAATCGAGTCCGACCGAGTCGATGAGGAATTGGCGTTCTACTTCGAGCCCCGCGTCCCACGATCCCTCGCCCGTCACCTCCTTGCCGAGGGTCTTCAGCAGCATCTCGGCAAACCAGTTCTGGCTCGAGTTGAGAATGGGAAAGATGTAGTCCTCCAGCGGCCGTGAGTGAACTGTCGCCAGGGCCGGCGCGCGGTGGATCTCGCGATACCGCAGACTGTCAGTAGTAGACCGGGTGGGACCCCCGATGCTCAAGCCGCGTGCCGCCAGAGCGGCCCTGAGAGCGGCGGCGAAGTAGAGATTGGGGTCAGGGAGGGCGAAGTACTCGGTCCGCTCTTCGCGGTCGACGGGCACCGTACCCTCGGCCCAGATCCTCATCGTTCCCGGCTCCCGGAAGAAATCGATGGTCCGACGGCCGTCGGCCGGCACAGTGCGCGTCCGGTTCTCGAACAGGAACAGTCCGAGGTCGGGCTCGAAGGTGATGCGTGCGGGCGCGTCGACGGTCGGTCCCGGCGACCAGGTTAGATTCACCGTATTATCGTTGAATCCCAGGCCTGCCACGGGCGCCGCGTACCACCAGTTGATGTCGTAGGTTTCCCACGCCGGATGTACCAGGTTGGCGTCGAAGTAGCTCCCGTCGCCCACAACGGCTCCCGTGACGTGCCTGACCCCACGGGCGGCAAGGCTATCGGCCAGGGCGTCCATCCGCGTCCACATCGAGTCGCAGGCGCCGGCGACCAGCGTATCCGGTCCGTAACACCGCTCGGAGTACGTCGGATCGCCCCGGCCGTACACCACGAGGTCTCCGTCGAGCACGCCTTCGGACAGCAGCCCGGTGCCGTAGACGCTTGTACTCGCCCGGTAGTCGGGCGGGAGCAACGCGCTGGCGGCGGCGGCGACGACGAGCTTCGTGTTGGAGGCGGGTATGAATAGCTGGTCGGCGTTGCGTGAGTACCGCTCCCGTCCCCGGTCGTCCAGCACCAAGATGCCCCAGGTGGCGCGGTCGAACGGCGGTGCCTCCACCAGGCGATTGATGCGCCTGCGGAGGTTACCCTGGCCGGTGAGGGGCCCCGCACCGGCCATCAAGAGGATCAGGACGAAGGCGCCGCAATATATCCACTTCGGCTGTCGCATAGCGATATTGATGGTCAGGTGATTGGATGAGCAGTTTCGTCGGTGGCCTCGCAGGCGCCAAACTACCGGTCGCGGTATACCACGTCAATTTGCCGTGCGGACCCGCGCCGTCGAGCGGCTGCGCTTCGGCGGAAAGCGAGATACAGTCATAAGAGCTTCGATTCGCGCAATCGCGTTCCTCGTAGCGGCGTGCTCCGTGAGCGGCCCAGTGTGGGGGCAGGAGGGCGAACCGCGGGAACTCATCGTTCGCGATCTGTCGTTCGACGGGAACCGTGCCATCGACGACAACGTCCTACGTATCTCCATCGCCACGTCGCAGTCTGCCTTCTTCGCCCGGGCCCGGTGGCTCCGGTGGATGGGGTTGGGTGAGAAGCGCTACCTCAACGAGACTGAGCTGCGGCGGGACGTAGTGCGGATTCAGGCGCTCTATCGCCTCAGTGGGTTCGTCGATGCCACGGTGGATACCCTCGTCCGCCGTTCGGGCGGCGACGTGTTCATTCGCTTCCTCATTTACGAGGGCGAGCCCGTGCGGGTGACGAGCCTCGGCATCTCCGGGGTTGGCGAGATCCTGCCGCAGCGTGAGCTGGAACGGGCGCTGCCGCTCCAGGCGGGTGAGCCCTTCAATCGTCTCTTGCTGCGGGCCGCGGCGGACACCATCAGGGTGCGGCTCAGCGACCGTGGGTATCCGTTCGCGCAGGTGTTCCGGAACTTCGACGAGGATCGGGAGAACCGCACTGCAGTGGTGTCGTTTGAGGTCGATCCTGGGCCACGGGCGACGGTTGAGCGAGTCGAGGTCTCGGGGACACAGCGCATCGACGAGGGTGTGGTGCGCCGCGCCATTGCGCTCCGGCCCGGCCAGATCTTCCGGCAGCGCGATCTCTACGAGAGTCAACTCGATCTCTATCGCATGGGCGTGTTCAACTATGTCAACGTCGCCCTGGCGGACACGCTCCTAGGCGACCCCGACGACTCCCTGGTGACTGTGAACGTGCAGGTCACCGAAGGCCCGCTCCACCGCGTCCGGCTCGGAGTGGGCTATGGTACCATCGACTGCTTCCGGACGCTCACGTCGTACTCGGTGCACGATTTCTTGGGGGGCGGACGAACGCTGGAATTCAATGCTCGATTGTCTAAGATCGGGGCTGGCGATCCCCTGGGGGCTGGCTTCGAGAGCTCCGTCTGCCGCGTCCTGTCCGATGAGGATTCCAGCCGGCTCAAGCTGAACTACAACCTCAACGCCAGCCTGCAAGAGCCGTTCTTCTTCTCCCGTAACACCAGCGCCGCGGTCACCCTCTTTGCGGAGCGCCACAGTGAATTTCAGGCGTTCCTGAGGCAGGTGGTAGGCGGCGGGATCTCGCTGACCCAGCAGACACCGTGGGACGTCCCGGTCACCCTGTCCTACGACTTCACATACGGGAGCACGAAGGCTGACGCCGCCACCTTCTGCTCATTCCTGAACGTGTGCCGGGTGGAGGACACCCGGGCGTTCACGGAGGACCTGATCCGCTCCACGGTGTCGCTTGCTGCTGTCCGGGATCGAAGGAGCTCGGTCCTCGATCCGATGCGTGGCAGCCGCTTGGCCCTTGAGCTACGGCATGCATCGACCCTCATCGGCTCGGACTCCCTTGCCCAGTTCAACAAGGGCACCCTCGAGTTCGCCTCGCATCACCCGGTCAGCTGGCACAGTGTCTTCAGCTGGCGCCTCAAGGTGGGAGCAATCATCTCGCCGGAGCTGGGTCTGTCTGGCCAGGATCTGCAGTTCGTGCCACCGGAAGAGCGATTCTACGCGGGCGGGCCGAATACCGTTCGGGGATTTGGGCAGAACGAGCTGGGGCCCCTGGTGCGGGTGCTCGAGAGTGGGGACCGGGACACCGTGACGGTGGCGGACGAGACCGGAGCCGACACCACGTTGATCGGCAACAGGCTCCGCACCTCGCCCACCGGCGGTAACGATCTCCTGGTGCTGAACACGGAGCTGCGGTTCCCCGTCCCTGGGTTCGCCGGACGACTGGTAGGCGCCGTCTTCGTGGACGCCGGCCAGGTGCGGAGCCGCGGGGAGGAGATCCTCGATCTCGGTGGCCTGAGAATTACACCCGGCGCAGGCATCCGCCTCAGCTCCCCGCTGGGCCCCGTTCGGCTGGACGTGGCCTTCAATCCGTACGATGTGGAGGAAAGTCCCCTCTATGTCGAAGAGGTCATCGACGGGTCCACAGAGCTGAGACTCCTGCCGGGGATGTATCGCCCCAAGCGTGGGTTCCTCGGACGGTTCCGCATCCACTTCTCCGTGGGCCAAGCCTTCTGATGGCGCGCTCGGTGCTGGCGTGGCTGGCGATCGCCGCGGGCTCGGTGGCCGGCACCGTGCTCGGCACGGCGGCTGCTGCACTCCGGACCGATGCTGGCCGGCACCTCGTGGTGGACGCCGCGGTGAAGATCGCCAACCGACAGCTCCGGGGCACCCTCACGGTTGGCGAGGTCGGCGGCTCGTTCCTCCGCGGGCTCGAGGTGGAGAGCGTCACGGTGAAGGGCGAGGATGGGGTGGAGCTGATGACGGTGGAGCGAGTCGGCCTGCGCTACCGGGTGCGGGACCTGTGGAGTGGGCGGATTGTGTTCGGACAGCTCGCGCTCGCCGGGCCCAGAATGAATCTGGTGCAGTGGCGTCCTGGCGGCCGGCTGAATTTGGACGAGATCCTGTCGGATGATGAGGCTGGGGGCGGCGGACCGAGTCCCCTAATTGCGTTCCGCGACGTGCGGATTACCGACGGTTCACTGCTCGTGCGGACACCGGTGGACGCGTCCAACACGACGGTGCCCGAGCGCGACCAAGGGCCACACGGCTATCTGCGGGTCCGCCGGATAGATGGGATCAACGCCGAGTTCAGCTACCTCAGACTGTCCTCGCCGCGACCGGGCGAGGATGCCATCCTGGCCCAGATTGGGCACCTGCAGGCAGAGATGTCCGATCCGGCGATCAGGGTCGAGGAGCTGCAGGGTCGTGTGGAACTGCGGGCCGATTCCATAGTCCTGGGCCTACCGCTCGTGAGGCTCCCCACTAGCGAGCTGCGGCTCGCCGGCTCGCTGGCGTGGGGCAGCGACACGCTCATGGTTGGCCTGCGCGTTCGGGCGGAGCAGGTCACGACCGACGAAGTCCGCGGTCTCGTCCCCGATGTCCCCGCCGGGCTGGCGGGAAGCGGTGACTTCACGGTTCACTCGGTCAGTGGCGACGTAATGGAGGTGGTTGGCGAGGAACTCGACCTGGAGGGCGTTGGTGGCGGCGGGAGAATGCGCGGTCGTTTGAGCCTGGTGCTCGGCCCCGGAGACGGCTGGGCCAACAGGGGCACCGCCCTTCGCCTCAACGACTTCGATCTCGAATACGTTCGGTCGTTTCTGGACACCTTGCCCGTGGCGGGGAGGTTAACGGGACGGGTCACCGCTGACGGTCCCAGGGAAGAGCTGCGGTTGGATCTCGATGTCGTGTTCCGCGATTCCCTGGTTCCAGGGTGGCCTGCGTCCTCCATCCGCGGTGAGGGAGCGGTCGCGCTCGGCGTCCCGGGCGACTTCGTGTTCCGAAGCTTCGCCGTGGAGGAGGCGTCCATCGGGCTGGCCTCGGTACGACGTTTGGTGCCGGCCGTCGTGTTGCAGGGCCGTATCCGGGGATCCGGAACTCTGGAGGGACCCTGGCTGAACGCGGGCTTTGAGGGTGAGCTAGGCTACGCCGATGTTCCACTGCCTGAGACGGTGGCCCGGGGCGTGGTCCGGCTGGATGCCCGGGGAGACACGGTGGGTGTATGGGCCGACGTGGCGCTCGACTCGCTACACCTGCAGAGCTTCAGTTCGACGTTTCCGGGACTGAGTCTCGAGAGCGACCTGGCTGGTCGGGTGGTGCTGGCCGGTCACCTCGATTCACTGGTACTGAATGCCGACCTCGAAGGGCCCGGCGGTGCCATCCGGGGGCATAGTGCGCTGGTCCTGCTGGCAGATCGCCGAGGTGTCCACGAACTCGAGTTCCAGGTGCGACAGTTCGACCTGGAGTCCTTCCGGCCTTCGCTGCCGCAGACCCAGATCTCGGGGCAGGTCGACGGCGCGCTGGCGGACGGGGAAGACGGGACAGTAGGTCTGCGGGTGCGTGTGGCACTGGACGGGTCGTCGGTGCAGGGCGTGTCGCTGGACAGCGTCCGGGGTATTGTCGCCGTCGGCGACTCGGCGCTGCGGATCGATACGCTCGGGGCGTGGCGCGAAGCGCTCCAGGCGGATGTCCGCGGCGCCATTGGCCTTCACAAGCGCGTCAGCGACACGCTCAGTTTCACCGCCAGGGTCGACTCCATCGCTGTGCTCGAGCCGCTGCTGGGGTCGTGGATCGGGGCGGTGGATACCACCGGCGCCCCAGCGCCTACCTCTGGGTCAGTGAGATTGGCAGGATGGATCGCTGGCACACTGGAGGCGTTTCACGGCATCGCGGTTGTGGAAGCGGAGGCGGTACGGAGGGGTGAGCTGTTTCTGTCCGGCGCTGGTGGCACCGTCACGTGGGTATCGAGGTCTCGCGCGCTGAGTTTGGAGGCGGCGGCCGACTCCTTGGAGTTCGGGGGCGTCGCCCTAGGTCGTGTGGAGGCGACGTTGGACGGGCGTCCCGACTCGCTTCACTGGCACGGCCGCTCCCGACTGGGACCAGGTGCATGGATCGCGGGTGGCCAGTGGCTTGCTGCTGGGGGGAGCTCCAGGATGCCGATCGATTCGTTGGGTTTGCGACTCGCCACCGGCGCCTGGTTCGTCGACACCGGGGCAGTGGTGATCGTGGACGACAGCGGACTGACGTTCTCTAACCTCGCATTCGCGCACGACCGCGGGCCTGGCCGCGTGTCCCTTGCCGGACGGCTTCCCTTCGCCGGGCCCGGGGGACTCACGGGGTCCATCGAGGCGCTCCCGGTCAAGGATCTGTGGTTGCTGCTGCTCAAGGACTCCGAGAACGTGGACGGGGAACTCAGCGGCACGTTTGGCGTGGGCGGCACCGCCCGTACCCCTAACGTTGAGCTGTCCGTGGCGTTGCGTGATGGTGTCTTCGGCGCCTTCCGCGCTCCCTACACGCAGGCGGTCGTCGAGTATCGGAATCAGCGGTTGGCTGGGGACGTTGAGCTGTGGCGGTTGGGCGAGCGGGTTCTCAATATCGACGTGGGGCTGCCGCTGGACCTGGCCCTAATCGGTGCCCGCCGCCGCCGACTGCCGGGCCAGGTGCACGTGCGTGCCATCGCCGACGGCGTCGACCTGTCGTTGCTGGAGGCGACCACGCCCATGGTTCGGGATATGAGCGGCACCCTCGACGCTGATTTCGGTATCGCTGGGACGTGGGAGCGACCGGAACTCACCGGCCACGTTGCAGTCCGGGACGGGTCGGTGACGTTTCCAGCCCTCGGAGTGCGCCACGAGGGCTTGAACGGCACCCTCAGCCTTTCGGGCGACACCATCAGCGTCCGGGAGCTGTCACTTAAGAGCGGCAGGGGAACCGCCACCATCAAGGGCTTCGTGCGCCTCGCGGAGCTCAGCCGACCGATCCTGAACCTGAACATCGATGCCCGCGAGTTTCGCACTATCGACGTGCGGGACTTCCTGTCGCTGACGGCTACGGCGGACGTGCAGGTGCAGGGACCGTTCTACGGTGCCACGCTGACCGGTCGGGGCACGGCCAGCCGGGGCGTCCTCTATTTCGCGGACCTCGTCAGGAAAGAGATCGTGAACCTGGAGGACACCCTCTTCGCAGCCTTCGTGGACACGTCGCTGCTGCGGAGGCAGGGGCTGGGGGCGGAACTGGAAAGCCGGTTCATCGACAGTCTGCGGATCGACAGCTTGCAGGTCGGGATGGGCTCGGACATGTGGCTGCGCTCCGGGGAGGCGAACATCCAGCTCACGGGTGAGGTGTTCGTGAGCAAGCTACGGGATCGCTATCGCCTCGACGGCACCCTGGAGGCGCCTCGTGGCACCTACCGCCTACAGCTTGGTCTTGGCAACACGCGAGAGTTTGCGGTGACGCGGGGCGAGGTGCGTTACTTCGGCACGTCCGACCTCAATGCCGACGTCGATATCGACGCGCGGCACGTGGTGCGGGCGGTCCGAGGGGAAGATGTGACGGTGTTCGTCCATATCGCTGGCTCGCTGTACGAGCCGACTCTCACACTCTCCAGCGATATTCGCCCCGCGATCTCGGAAACGGAGATCATTTCGTACCTACTGGTGGGCGCGCCCAGCTTCCAGGCGGGAGTCGGTGCCAGTGGCTTCGAGTCTCGTATCATCTCCCAACAGTTACTCGGTCCGTTGTCGAGCCAGCTGGAGTATTCGCTGATCTCCGACCTTGGGATACCGCTGGACTACCTGCAGATCCGGCCGGCAGCGACCACAGGAGTGCTCTCAGGGCTGGAGATAGCGTTTGGGAAGCAGTTTCGCGTGCTGGGGACCACCGCGTTCCTGACCGCGAGCCCTCGTATTTGCCCCCGAGAGCAGTTTGTGAACCCGGAGGTGGGAGCGAGCCTTGAGTTCAGGCTGAGTCGCCAGTGGCTGATCGCGGCCAGTGTGGACCCGCTCCGGAGCTGCGAGACGTTGACGACCCCCCTTGCTGCGAGCTATCAGTTTGGCCTGGACCTCTTCTGGGAAAAGAGCTACTAGTGGCTCGCGCCCTGCTCATCTTCAATCCCGTAGCTGCCCGGACCGATCCGCAGGTCGTCGGCTCGGTGAGCAGGGTGTTTGCCGCCGAGGGCTGGGAGCTGGACGTCGCGGGTACGACCCGACCGGGCCATGCTGCGGAATTGGCCTGTCAGGGAGTGGAGGAGGGGGTGGATCTGATCGCCATCTACGGCGGTGATGGCACCACTATGCAGGCCGTGGGCGGAATCGTAGGTCGGGGAGTACCGGTGGGCCTCATTCCCGGTGGCACTGGCAACCTGCTGGCGGGGAACCTGCGGCTGCCCCGAGCTCCCGCGGCGGCAGCCCAGGTGGCTATCCGGGGCGTGCCGCGACGCATCGATCTGGGGTGCCTGCGCCGCGACGATGATGTGCGATACTTTGCGGTCGCCTGCGGTGCTGGGTTTGACGCGGAGCTCATGGCCCGCACCTCGGATGTGGCAAAGCGCCGCTGGGGGATGGCGGCGTACGTCGCGCGCGCGTGGGACACGCTGGGCGAGATCCGGGTCGTGCAGTACCGGCTCACGGTGGACGATCAGACGTTCGAGCCGGAGGCGGCGACGGTGCTCGTGGCGAATTGCGGCGAGATCATCCCGCCGTTCCTGCGGCTCAACCGAGGGATCCGCCCCGACGACGGGATGTTCGATGTTGTGGCGCTCAAGGCGTCCACCACGTTCCAGGTGCTGGGTGTCGTCTGGCAATTGGCGACGGGCCAGGCCGGCGGTACCGACCGGGTTCTGTCCTGGCGCGGGCGAACGGTTACCGTGGAGACTGAGGTGGAGCAGCCGGTGGAACTCGACGGTGAACCGGGTGGGGTGACGCCGTTCACGGCTGAGATCGTACCGAGCGCGATCAGCGTGGTCGTGCCGGGTAGGTGAATCGACGGGGCGGTGGCAGAACGTTGACCAGCGGACGACGAGTTCGTGCTCCTGTGGTTCCCCGAAGGAGGCGTCGATGGTCGAGGAACTGAAAGAAAGAGATGCCATGATCTGTCGCGCTTGCGGGAATGAGGAGCGCGCTTCCGAAGGCTACCCGTGTCGTGAGTGCGGCACGTTCATCTGCCTGATTTGCTCGATGCGTGGCGTGGAGCTGTGCAAGGAGTGTCAGGCTAAGGCGGGAGAAGACGTCCCCCCACCTAGCGAGCCAGGCTAGGCCTCAGAGCCAACTCCGGTCTCCCAATGCTCCGGCCGAGTGGGAAGTGGTGAAGAGGTGACCGGCGACATGCCTTCCCGCGCGCCGTCGCTCACGAGTGTAGAAGGGCTGCAGGTCGGCCACGCCACTGACCGAGAGGCTGCCACCGGTTGCACGGTCGTGCTCGCTCCGCCTGAGGGGATGGCGGCCGCCGCGGCGGTGCGCGGCCGCGCTACAGGCACCCGGGAGCTCGACGCCCTCTCTCCCCACCACCTGGTTCCCCGCATCCACGCCATCCTGCTCACCGGCGGTTCGGCATTTGGCCTTGGGGCGGCCGATGGTGTGATGCGCTGGCTCGCCGAGCGGGGCCGAGGGTTCAATGTCGGGGTCGGCGTGGTGCCCATTGTTCCGACGGCCGTCGTGTTCGATCTGGCGCTGCTCGGCAGGTCAGACCGCTGGCCGGGTCCGGAAGACGGCTACGGGGCGTGCGAGGCCGCCAGCACCGACCTTGCGGAAGGATCGCTCGGGGCCGGCACCGGCGCGACGGTCGGCAAGGTGCTGGGCGCGGCTGGCGCGATGAAGAGCGGGCTGGGGACGTGGGCGGAGCACAGGGGTGATCTGGTGGTAGGTGCCCTCGCCGTGGTGAATGCCTTTGGTGACGTGAGGGACGCTAGTGGCCGGATCATAGCGGGCGCCCGGCATGACGGGGAGTTCGTGGATACCCGGGCCTTTCTCGCGGAGGGGAAAGCCCCGGTCGGCTCGTTCGGTCGCACCGGCGGGAATACCACGCTCGTGGTGGTGGGCACCAATGCGCAGCTCGAACGTGTCCAGCTGAGCGAGATGGCTGCGACGAGCGTGGATGCCCTCGCGCAGCGCATCACGCCACTCGGTACACGGGTCGATGGCGACATCGTGTTCGCGGTCTCTACTGGGAAGCAGCCTGAAGCCAACCCGACCACGGTCGAGCTCATGGCTCAAAGCGTAGCCGCGACGGCCATCGAGCGGGCGGTCAGGCTTGCTACGGGCACGAGGGAAATCCCAGGGCTGGCGGATGAACTGGCGGCTACCTAGCGGGTCCAGAAGGCCAGAGCCCTCTTCGCTCGATGCCCTTCTGCCGCTGCTGCCGCCCCTCCCGCTCCTGCCACCCCTGCGGCCTCTGCCCCTCTCTTCGCTATAACTTTGCTGCGAGATGGAAAGACTCGTTCTCTTCGACATCGACGGTACGCTAATCTGGACGGCCGGTGCGGGGCGTGAGGCAATCCGTCATGCACTCCTCGCGGAGATGGGCGCCACCGGGCCGATTGATGGCTATCGCTTTCACGGGAAGACTGATCTCCAGATCATCGTGGAGCTGATGCAGGCCGCCGGGCATCCCCATGCTGAGAGCGACCATCACATCGCTGCGGTGTGCCGCCGGTATGTCGAGTTGCTGGGGGGCGAGCTCGAGAAGCGACGTGGTGCCATCCATGTGCATCCCGGCGTGCTGGAGCTCCTGGACCTGATTGAAGCCCGCGGAGACACACTGCTGGGACTCCTCACTGGCAACCTGGCGGATGGTGCCGCGTTGAAGCTCCAGGCGGCCGGCATCAACCCGGCGCGATTTCGGGTCGCCGCCTACGGATCGGATTCGGCCGAGCGTCCGGAGTTGTCGTCGATCGCCGCGCAGCGCGCCGCCCCGTTGATGGGACGGGTTCCGCAAGGCGAGGAGATTGTGATCGTCGGTGATACACCCGCAGACATGACGTGCGGGCAGTCCGTGGGCGCCCGTGCCATCGGTGTCGCTACGGGCCCTTGCACCATCGACGAGCTGTGGGCTGCCGGTGCGTTCGCAGCGTTCGACAGTTTCGCCGACGTGGGTCCCGTGCTCGAGGCCATCTACGCATGACCAGCCCGAAGCTGCTCCTTCCTCTGCGCATTCCGGAGCTGGGCCCGTCACTCGGCAAGGTGATCACGGGCACCGGCCGGGCTCCGGGAGGGCTGCACCTCGACACTCTGCGCTATCGGCTCGCTACCCGGTTGATCGAGGACGCGGGTGAGGCGCGTCGACTGGCTGGTCGGGAGGAGCGCCATGCGGCGGTCGCCGCGCTGGGGCGCACCGCCTGGCTTGAGGCGTGGGAGGAAGCCGTGTCCGGCGTCGCCCACCTGCTCATTGCCCGCATCGGCACTCGGCTCGAGGCAGAAGCCCGAGCAGTCCGCATGCCACGTAGCCGGCGCCGCCGCTTGGAGCTGAATGCCGCCGAGCGGCGGGCACTGACTGCCCGCCTGGGCTCGACGGGTGCCAGTTTGATTCCGGCTCTGGACGCCTTGGAGCAGCGAGCAGGGCCGGCGTTGGATGCCTCGGCGCTGGAGCGGGCGAAGGTGGAGGCGTGGCAGGATGCGCTCAAGACGGCGGCGAGGCGGCTCGAAGCGGCATGGCTCGAACTCGAGGACGCCATCGACTCCGAAGCGGAACGGTGGAGGCAAGTGGCCGAGGACGTGGCCCGCTGGCGCAAGCCGTGGTGGCCGGTCGTGGTCGTGGGGGCCGTTGCGCTGGCTGTCGCGGTGTGGCTGGGCCTGGTATTCGGGGGCTACCTCGAGGCCCCTGGCTGGTTCGCGCGCTGGTGGCAGGGGGTGTTCGGACGATGATGCCACTGGGGATCGGCCTCGATCTGGTGGAGGTGGACCGGGTGGCCCGGCTCCTGGAGCGGTTCGGACAGCGTGCGCTGAGTCGGCTGCTCACGGCTGAGGAGTGTACGTATTGCATGCACAAGGCGGTGCCAGCACGGCACGTGGCCGCTCGGCTGGCGGCGAAGGAGGCGGCCTTCAAGGCCCTCGCTCAAGGAGGGGACACCGGGTATATCGGCTGGCTGGAGTTTGAGATCAGCCGGGGAATGGACGGCCGACCTTCCGTGGTGTTCCACGGTCGGGCTCGCCAGACGGCTTCCCGGCTGAAGGTGTCGTCGAGTCTAGTGTCCTTGAGCCACACGGACACCCACGCGGCGGCGGTCGTAATTCTTTACCGGTAGTTGGGGGCCGGGTGAGGGGAGGAGCGGCGGGGGCCGCAGAGGCACAAGCAGGCTTCTGGGTAATCTGCTGCACGCTCCTGCCCCTTCTTCCCCCGCCGTCGCGCCTCCCCCTCCCGCAGCCGCGGTGACATTATGGTAGAGTTCATCACCGAGAAACACGGCGCGATGCCCGGATTTCCCCCCCTCGAGCTCAGCTGTTTCGGAGCTCCCATGGTCCTGGTGGACGGCGGCGAGCCCGCCCCCGACGTCGTCTGGCGCAAGCACCTTGCGTTGCTCGTCTACCTTGCGCTCTCACCCGACCACGCGCGGTCCCGGGAACACTTGCTGGGCTTGTTGTGGCCCGAGAAATCCCAGAACAAGGCGCGCCATTCTCTCAATGAGGCGTTACGGCGCCTGCGGGCCTCACTTGGTGCAGCTCGTCTGGTCTCCCGGGGCGAGACGGTCCAGCTGAGCGACTTCGCGCTGGAGGTCGACGCCTTGCAGTTCAACCGGCTCGCCGACAGAGACCCGAGCCACGCGATCGGCCTGCTCAAGGGTGAATTCCTCGAGGGTTTCGTCCTGGACGACGCTCCTGCCTTCGAAGAGTGGGCTGAGGCGCAGCGCACGCAGTTCCGCTCGCGGGCGGCAGCGCTCCTCCTTGGGGTGGGAGAAGCGGCGCTCGCGGCGAGTCGCTTCCAAGACGCCCAGGAGGTAGCCCGACGGGGGCTCCGGCTCAATCCCTCGTCCGAAACCGCGGCAAACCTGCTCATGCGGGCGGCGGCCTTGGGAGGCGACGCCACCGGCGCGCTCCGGGCGTATCACGAATTCCGCGGGCGGCTCCAAAGGGAGATCCACGAGGAGCCGAGTCGTGAGTTGCGGGCCCTCGCCGAGCGAATACGGACTGAGCGGTGGCGGCGGGCCTCCTCCAGGTATGCCGAGCTCGACCCGCCACTCGTCGGCAGGAGCGACACGCATCGCAGGGTGTTCGAGCTGCTGGATGCTGGGATCAAGAGCGGGACACAATGCCTTGTGCTAGTGGGCGATCCCGGGATGGGGAAGACGCGCCTGCTCAACGAGTGTGTGGACCGCCTCGCCCTCGCCGGAGCGAGTCTGGCGGTGGCGCGCCCGCTGGAGAGCGATCACGACGCGCCCTGGAGCACACTGCGCCTCCTCATCCGGTCTGGGCTGCGAAGCGCGCCTGGTGCCGCCGCGACTGATCCCCGGGCGCTGGCGGTGCTGGCGTCGCTCGTTCCCGAGCTAGCCGAGCGCGTCCCCGCAACCGCTCCGCAAGACACGTCGGAGGTCGTTTCGGCTTTCGTGTCTCTTGTGAAGGCGGTAGCCGACGAACAACCGGTGGGCCTTCTGGTGGACGACTCGCACCTCGGCGACGGCGTCAGTCTCGGAGTGCTGGGTGCGGCGATTGGTAATCTCGGTGGCGCGCGAGTTGTGTTGGTGCTCGCTGCCGAGTCGTCCGCGGAGAATGTACCACGGGAGTTACTCCGCCTCATATGCGAAGTGGGTCGCAGCATAGAGGGCGAGGTCGTGCGTCTCGATCCGTTAACGCTGCAAGCGATGCATGACCTCGTTTCGAAGCTGGCAACCTGGTGTGATACGCCAGACGAGCTGCAGCGGCTTACCAGACGGCTCACCTATGAAGCTGGCGGAAACCCCTTCCTTGCAGTCACGCTGCTTCGCGACCTGGACCGCACGTCGACACTCAAGGACGATCTAGTGATGTGGCCGACTCCGACGGCGACCCTCGAGACTCCGTTGCCATTCTCCGTGCCGCAGCTCGCTAGAATGGCCATCGTGGCGCGGGTGAGCGATCTCGACGAGGAGTGTCAGCAGGTGCTTCGCGCGGCGAGTATCGGGAGCCGCGCGCTGGATATCCCGCTCACTGCTGCGCTGGCGGAGCTCCCGGTGGAGCGTGTGGAGGATCTATTGGACCAACTCGAGGAGAAACGCTTCGTGACCTATGACGGGGGGCGCTATGCGTTCGCGGCCGCGCTGCTGCCTCAAGTCATCAGCGGTGAGTGTATGACCCGGGGGCAGCGGCAGCGTTTGTACAAACGTGCAATTCTGGTACTGGCGTCGCGCGATGACTTGGAGTCTCGCGTCTTGCGAGCAGAGCTCCGAGCACGGGTCGAGCCCGGTGTGGAGGCGTTCGAGGAGGCGGTCGCGGCGGTGCGCATGGCGCTCGAGGTAGGCTCCGACCGGACCGCACGGCGGGCACTAGTTGCTGCTGAGCGTGCTGTCGATGAGGGGGACGACGCTCGGCGCAGCGTGATTCAGGAGCTGCGTGAGGCGCTTGAGCGCTGAGGCTGCCCGGCAGTCGCCCCCTCTGGTTCGATGTCTCGGTCCTTCGCGTCGGGGTCGCGCGTCTGTTTGACGTCGAGATCGACATCGCCCCAATCCTCGTGCTTGGGAAGATCGGGTGGGTCCCAACGGGAGTCCGTGGGGCCGGTTGGCGCGTGGCAACCCGCGATCACGAGAACCACTAGCAAGACGCCGATTCGCCTTGCAGTTCGTCTCCTCGACATGCCTACACTCGACTAACTGTGAAGCGGCTTGCGTACGGTAGGCGGGGGCGGTGAAGCCTGTCTCCCCGCCTCTCCCGCCGCCGTACTCTATGCCTAGTGTTCCCAGCTCCGGTCCGGCTTCCGGGTGTGCCTCGGCTTTTCGGCAGCCGGCTGGTTGTGCGGAGCGGACTGTTGCCACTCCTGGGTGAAAGCGGCTTCATCGTAGTCGTATGGCGCCGTCGCTTCGGAACAGGCGGCCAGTGCGAGGAAGCCGACGATCGAACCGGCCATCATGAGCTTGCGTGCACGTGACATGTGACTCTCCTTGCAGTGCCCGCCATCGGAGGACGGCGGTGACGGTTTCCCGGGCGCCGGTGGCGCCGGCTTCTGCACGCAACCTAGACTTGTGGGGACATGTGCCGGACAAGTGAGTAGGCTCGTCAGTCAATTCGTTGACTGACAAGAACTTAGATTCGGCAAATGAAGCAGCGAATTGCGCCGGGGTCCTGTGGCTGCGGCAAGCACGGTCCAGGGTGCTTGCACGCTCCGCACTCGCACGCGAGTATAGGGCGTCCCCAAACAGAGGGCCTTCGATCCGCCGCGATTTTCTCCCCTCAGTTCGGCGCGCCCTCGCCGACCAGTACACGGTCGACCGGGAGGTGGCCCGTGGCGGAGCCGCACGCGTCTTCCTCGCCCACGACAAGTCCGGGCGGCCGGTGGCGCTCAAGGTGCTGCATCCCCAGCTCGCCGTCTCAGTGACAGCCGATCGGTTTCTCCGGGAAATCTCCTTTCTGTCCCAGATCGATCACCCGCACGTCGGGAAGCTCGTCGACTCCGGCGAGAGCGATTGGCTGATCTACTACGTGATGGGGTATGTCGAGGGTCCGACTCTGCGGGAACACTTGGCCCGGGCGGGCCGGGCCTGCATCGCGGAGACGATCCGCATCGCCCGGGATCTCCTGGACGCCCTGGAGTATGCCCATGGCAAGGGGATCGTCCACCGCGATGTCAAGCCGGAGAACATCGTCCTCTCGCCGGGGGGAGCAGTCCTCCTGGACTTCGGCATCGCCCGGGCCATCGCCGAATCGGGTACCGATCGGTTGACCCGCTCAGGGTTTGCCGTTGGCACCTCGGCGTACATGAGCCCCGAGCAGGTGGAAGGGGCCGAGGATATTGACCACCGAAGCGACCTGTACTCCCTGGGCTGCGTGCTGTTCGAGTGCGCGGCCGGCCGCCCGCCGTACAGCGCCACTCGCGAGGAGGTGGTGCTGCGGATGCATTTGGACGGCAACGTACCAGACGTGCGGCAGTTCAGGCCGGACGCGCCGCCCGTGCTCGCCGAGCTGATCGGCAAGGCGCTAGCCGGGAAGCGAGGGGATCGCTGGCAGTCCGCCAGGGAGATGCGGGAGGCATTGCCCTCAGAGGTGTGAGGTCTGAGGTACGAGGTGGTGGGCAGGGAGCGTCATTGCCGCCCTGCGGGCCCTCGAACCTCAAACCCCGAACCTCGAACCTCGTAACTGGTGCCGCGTCCGCCCGCAGCACAGCGCCCGGAAGGACTCACCGGCGTGCGATCGGGTTCAGCCCTTGTGCCTGTTTCGTCCCGTGAGCTTCAAAGCCTCCACCCGCTCGCCTGTGAAGTCATCCTGCCGCCAGAATCGCGACATCAACGCGACACCAATCGCGATAACAGCGACGCTCGCCAGCTGAGCGACGGTAAGCGAGCCTAGTATCCGGTCGTCCTTGGCCCGGATGAACTCGATCAAGAAGCGCTCGGCACCTGCCGTCACCAGATAGATCCCAAACAGCCATCCCATCCCGTGGCGGTTGGCGCGCAGCCGCCACAAGATCCAGAAGACGAGCAACATCGCCGCGACTTCATAGAGCTGTGTGGGGTGCACCGCCAGGACCTCGAAGGGGGCCGTGCCCGGTGGGATGTCGATCCCCCATTCGCCGAGGTTCGCCGCCGTCGATGCAGGCAGGCCCTCGGGGAACTTCAATCCCCACGGGAGGGTGGTCGGCACCCCGTAGTCGTCTTGCACGAGGAAGCAACCGATCCGCCCCATGGCGTATCCGACTGCCAGGGCGGGCGCCACCAAGTCCGCCGTCAAGCGGGTGGGTATCTTGAGCCGCCACCCATTCATGAGCACGGCAAGGGAGCCACCGGCCAGCCCCCCATACCACACCATCCCGCTCCTCGAGAACAGGGCATCCCAACGCGGATACAGCGCCCAGTACCAGAGCTTGGCGCCGATGAGCCCGCCGACAACCGCGGCAAAGACGATGTCCCAGGCGTACTGCTCGTTCAGTTTACGCTCCTGGAGATTCCGCTGCATCGACCAACCGGCCATGAGGAACCCGGCCATTACCATCAGTCCGAATCCCGTGATCTCGAACGGGCCGATGTGGAACTTGAGCGGATAGACTGGCATGGGCTCAGGATCGAGGGCGTGATGACGACAACCGCGGCTGGCGCTCGAGCCCCGGCCACGGCATGCGGGCGTCGGCCTCCAGATATAGATCGCTCCGCTCACCCTGGTCCAGGTGGAACCAGCCCGCCCGTGCGATCATCGCCGCGTTGTCGGCATTGAGGCGCGGCTGGGCAACTGTGACGCGGGCGAGCCCGGTTAGGTGGCGGGCCATGTGCATCGCGAGGGCCCGGCTGCAGGCAACTCCGCCACCCAGGACGACCGTCCCGTAGCCCGTCTGCTCCACTGCGGCTCTGGTCTTGCCGGTCAGGACGTCAAACACGGCGGCCTGGAACGATGCCGCGATATCAGCTTTGTCGGCGTCGAGATCCACACCCCCCCGGACGGTGTGGAGTACCGCCGTCTTCAGACCGCTGAACGAGAAATCGAATCCCTGGCCCAGCATGGGCCGTGGCAGATCGAATCGATCGCTCCCCTGCGTCGCCAGATGCTCGATGGGAGGACCTCCGGGGTAGCCCAGCTCGAGCATACTTGCAACCTTGTCGAACGCTTCGCCGGCAGCGTCGTCACGGGTTTCGCCCAGCACGCGGTACCGTCCCCACTGGGGCACGTCCAGCAGCAGCGTGTGCCCTCCCGAGACGATGAGCGCCACAAAGGGTGGCTCGAGGTCGGGATGCTCAATCGTGGGTGCGAAGATGTGTGCTTCCAGGTGATGCACCCCGATGAGGGCCTTGTCGCCCGCTGCGGCCAGGGCTTTCGCATAGCACACGCCGACCAGCAGTGAACCCACCAATCCGGGGCCGGCTGTCACGGCGATTGCGTCCACGGCGTCGAGGGGAATGCCGGCCTGCTTGAGGGCTTGATCCACCACGGGACCGATGGCGGTGAGATGGGCGCGGCTTGCGAGTTCCGGCACCACACCGCCGAAGACTGTGTGGATGTCCTGGGACAGGATCACTAGGCTGGCGAGCTCGGGCCGGGGGCCGTCGCGCACGAGCACCGCTGCCGACGTTTCGTCACAGGACGTTTCGATGCCCAGTACGACGTCAATCACGGCCCCTCCGACGCACAACGACTGTGTCCGGCGTGGCCCATGCCCGCACGTCGGCAGGCGCAGTCACCTCCACTCGCGCGGTCGTCTGACGGCTCGTGCCGCTGATTGTGGCGACGACCTGGACGCTGTCCCGGGTGAGCTGAGTGACACGCTGACTACGCCCGCGGACGGTAACCGCCACGGCCGGCGGGTCGCTAACCCACAGCCCGCTGCGGCTCGACCGCACCGTCACCGGCACGTCTGTGAGGACCTGTTCCGACACGGGCGCCACGTCGATGATCACGTCCACTTCGGGTTGGGACACCCGTACCGCGCCCAGGGTCGACGCGTCGATGGGAACCGTGCGTCGCTGGGCTGCTCGCAACCGCCTCAGCTTGAGGGAGTCAGTGAACAGGTCACTCATGCGGGTGACCTGTGCCTGGGGACCGCTGACCATGACAGAGTCCGGATCGACGGTGATCTCCCCGAACTGCTCGTAGCCTGAGTCGGGTTCCACGAGCACTCGGGGGATGACGGGCAACATACGCTGTGCCACATCGTCGAGCTGGACCGTGAACATGCGGGGCTCGATGAGCGTGGCGTTCACGTCCGCATCGTCGGTGGTACTGAGGTCGGCGAGGGAGAGCTCCACCGTGTATAGCGAACCCGACACTGTGTCGGGGATCTCTTTGCGGATGATCGGCTGCTGTGCGTAGAGTTTGATCAACTCCCGAGCCCGTCCGGAATACAGCGCCCGGAGCTGGGGGAGCTGCGACACTAGCGCGCGTCCCTCTGGGGGGTTGACTTCCAGCCGCACCGGCACCAGCTGCTCGGTGGGTTCCTGCACCGCCACGGCCACCCAGAGGATGAACGCCAACGCGAGCGCGGTGACCTTGATGGGCCAGTTGGCGACGATCCGCTCGCGGATCTTACGAGCCGTCGTCCGCCACACGGCCTTCACTGGCGCCGAGGAGTCGGCGAAACAGCGCTTTGTGCGCCGGGTGATCCCATTCTCGCCAGCCGATTTCTCTCTCTACAATGATCCCGAAGGTGTCGATGACAAAGCTCTCTGGCACGCCGGTCGTCTGGTAGAGCCGGCTAATGCGGCCGCTCTGGTCGTGGAGGATGTCGAATGTGAGACCGCGCTCGTCCGTCCACGATCGCACCATCTCACGGCTCCCGTCATCCACGCTCACGGCCACGATCCTGAGACCACTGTCGGCCAGCTCCTCGTGCAGCCGCTGCATCGATGGCATCTCCTGCTCACAGGGGACACACCAGGTGGCCCAGATGTTCAGCAACACCACCTCGCCCTGATACTGGTTCAGCCCCACCGTATCACCGGTTGCCACATCCACGGCCTGGAATTCAGGAGCCTTGCTTCCCACCCCCACCGGCTCGAGCGTAGGCGAAAGTGCGAGCCCGGCGATGAGGGCGCCACCGAGCAGGCCCACGATCGCCAGAACGATGATCCACTGTCCTTTCTGAGACATCGTCATGCCGCCGGGAGACAACGTTTGCGTAGCTCCTGCACTTCTCGCCCCGGGTCTTCCACTGAAAAGATCGCCGAGCCGGCGACGAATGTGTCGGCGCCGGCCGAGGAGGCTTCTCCAATGGTCTCCCGGGAAATCCCGCCGTCCACTTCCAGGTACGCCTGACTGTTGTACTGCCGCAGCAGCTGACGCGACCGGGCGATCTTCTGCGACGAGCTCGCGATGTACCGCTGGGCTGGGAAGCCGGGGTTCACCGTCATGACTAGCAGTAGATCCAGATCGTCGATCACTTCCTCGGCAAAGGACAGCGGTGTACCGGGATTGAGGGCCAGGCCCGCCAGCATCCCACAGGCGCGAACCTGCTGCAGCTGGCGCTGGACGTGGCCGGTCGCCTCTGGGTGGAAGGTAAACACCGATGCACCCGCCTCGGCGAAGGGCGCAATGTACCACTCGGGTCGCTGCACCATGAGATGCACGTCCAGCGGGAGGTCGGTGATGCGCCGCAGCGCGGCCACCAGATCGGCCCCGACGGTCAGATTCGGGACGAAGTGACCGTCCATCACATCCACGTGGATCCAATCGGCCCCGCCCGCCTCGACGGCGGTAACCTGCTCGGCGAGCTTCGCTAGGTCGGCGCTCAGCACGCTCGGGCAAATGCGAATCTCGGGCTTCATCAGCTCCCCCGTCGCGCCAAAGTGATATCGACCGCGGTTCCCGGAGCGCTCAACGTCCCGGGCGCCGGATTCTGCTCGATGACCGTGCCGGGCTCGCCGGCGTTGGACGTGCGGCGCATGGCCGTGCCCAGGGTCAGACCTACCTGTTCCAGCATGTCCCGTGCGTCCTCTCGGGTGAGGCCCGTGAGATCCGGTACCGTAATCGTAGGTGCTCCGACGCTCACCACCAAGGTGATGCCTCTGCCAGGGGTTAGCGTGGTGCCCGCCGGCGGGCGGGTGTTGACCACCACGCCTTTGGGCACTGGCGCTTGGGTCGAGTCTACGTAGCCCACCCGGAGACCCGCCGCCAGGATCAGTTGGGTGGCCAGGGCTGCGTCGTACCCGGCAAGGTCCGGCACGGGGACTCGCTGCGGCCCACCACTCAGCGAGATGTCTACCGGAGTTCCCCGAGTCACGGCCACGCCCGGTGGCGGATCCTGCCACACGACATCCCCGCGCGCCACCTCGGGGTGGGCCACGAAGTCCGCGGTTCCCACGGTGAGACCGGCCTGCGTCAGCGTCTGCTCCGCGTCCTGTTGCGCCATCCCCAGGAGGCGGGGCACCACAATGGTGGCTGCGAAGATCGGCGCAGGGAAGAGGACGAGGGCGGCGAAGATATACCCTACCACGAACGCGGCGACGGCTCCGCTGAGCCACACGAGGATTCGTCGGCCCGGCCCCAGACGGCCCATCCTGGCGAATCTCCCAATCAGCTTCCTCGGCCAGGCGGTCCAGTCGACGCTCCGAGGGACGTGGCGCCGGAACTTCATGCCACTCGCCTCAACCGGGTCCCATACCCCCCGTCTGTTCCCGCATCCGGTGGGAAGATGAACAAGTCATCACCTTCCCGCCGGAAGTCGGAACGCCGCTCCAGGAAGCGATCCACTTGCTCCTCGTTCTCCTCCGGCTCCAGCGAGCACGTCATGTACACCAACAAGCCAGCGGGGCGAAGTGTTGCTGCCACCCCGTCCAGTATTTGCGCCTGCAGTTGCACGAGCCGGGCGAGCCGGCGGGGAGACAGCCGCCACCGGGCGTCCGGGTGCCGCGCCATGGTCCCTGTGGCGCTGCAGGGGGCATCCACAACCACGACGTCGATGCTGCCTGCTCGGATCGGGGGACGGCAGGCGTCAGCGAGCAATAATGAAACACCCGCAGCGGCCCGTGTCACCGTCTCCTTGAGGCGGGCCGCACGATCCCGCCGGTTGTCGGAGGCGATCACACGGCGGCAACCGTGACTGAGGAGCACCGCTTTCCCACCGGGCGCGGCGCAGGCGTCCCACACCACCGAGTTTTCGGGAATCGCAGCGAACTGCACCAGCCGCGCCTGGGCCGGGTCCTGGACTATGAACGCTCCAGCCTCGAAGCCAGGTAGCCCCAGCACCCGTCGAGCTTCCACTACGAGGCCCGCACCGAGGGGCGCATCGTGGAAAGGCACGGCTTCCGCCGTCAACGCAGCCTGAAGCTGGTCAACGGTCTGGCGCGCGGGCTGGAGTACGAGGCGGGGGCGCTCGTTGTTGTGGCGCAGCAACGCCTCCGTCTCGTGGGTCCCGTAGCGCTCGATCCATCTGTCCACCAGCCATGCCGGATGGGAGTACCGACCCGCCAAGTCGGTGGTGGAAGCGGTCGTCTCTCCCCGGGCAATTCCGTCCACCAGCCGGCGTAATACCGCGTTGACCAAACGCGCGCCCCTGGCACCGGCGACGCCCTTGGCCACCTCCACGGTGGTCTGCACCGCGGCGTACCCAGGCACCCGAGACAGCCGGAGCACCTGGTACGCACCGATGCGCAAGAGATCCTTGAGATCGGCGGGAGTTCGGCGCCAGTCTCCGGATACGAGGGGCGTGATCTGGCCGTCCAGCTCGTCTCGGGTCCGGAGCACGCCTGCGGCAATCTCGTGCGCCAGCCGTCGGTCGGCGTGATCGAGCTGAGTGACCGCCTCTTCGAGCACGGCCTCGAAGGGTCGATCTCTGCGCACGCCGCGCAGGATGCTGAGCGCAGCGTCGCGGGCGGCCGTCCCGACGGCGGCCGTCAGTCCAGCATGCCGGTCGTGGGACTCGATGGAAGGGCGATCTCCCGCCGCGGCATCCGGCCGGCAAGGTATGCCAACCGACCGGCCTCGACCGCATGGCCCATTGCCCGGGCCATGGCGATGGGATCCTGGGCCGCGGCGATTGCGGTGTTCATCAGGATGCCATCCACCCCCTGTTCCATGGTGACGCACGCGTCAGACGCCGTACCGACGCCGGCGTCGACGATGACGGGCTTTGACACGCGACGCTTGATCGTGCGAACGGTGTAGGGGTTGATGAGGCCGAGCCCACTGCCTATGGGGGAGGCCAGGGGCATGATGGCGGCGCAGCCGGTGTCCTCCAGCTTGAGGGCGGTGACCAGGTCCTCGTTCGTGTACGCCATCACCTCGAAGCCCTCCTGCACCAGCGTCCGCGCTGCCTGCAAGAGGCCCTCGACGTCGGGCAGGAGGGTCTCCTCGTCGCCGATTACCTCGAGCTTGATGAACTCGTTGAACCCCGCCTCGCGAGCCAGGCGTGCGTAGCGAATCGCATCGTCGGCCGTGTAGCAGCCGGCGGTGTTCGCCAGCAGGAAGTAACGCTTCGGATCCAGATGAAAGAGGATTCCCTCTTGCTTCGTGCGGTCGAGATCTACCCGGCGTACGGCCACCGTCACGATCTCGGCACCGGATGCCTTGATCGCTCGCGCCATGGTCTCGTTGTCCCGGTACTTGCCGGTGCCGACCATGAGTCGGGAGCGAAACTCGCGGCCCCCGATCGCAAGCGGCTGGTCGACGAGTGTGGCGACAGTGGTAGTCATTGCACCAGCTCCTTCAGTTGCGGCTCCACGCTCACCCGCCACCCACGAAATGGACCAGCTCTACCCGGTCACCGTCGTGCAGCGTCTTCTCGCCGAGCTGGGGCCGGCGCACGATCTCCCGGTTCAGTTCCACTACTACCCCCCGGGGATCCAGCTCGAGGAGTGCCAACAGGTCAAGGAGCGACGCCTGCGCTCCGACTCGGCGCTCCTCGCCGTTCACGACGACGGTGATTGCCTCAGGCATTCGGCAGACGACAGTTCGCAATTGGCAATTCGCAATTAGCAGGCAGCTTCCCTACCGTCGGTCCACAAACCCTGGCCCGAACTTCTATCCCCGCTCACCGCCTAAAGATACCAACATCTCGGCAGCTGCCGAACCGGGGTCGGGCGCCCACCAGAGCGCGGAGATGGCGGCGACGCCATGGGCCCCCGCTTCGCGGCAGATCCGTGCCCGTTCCGGCGTGACCCCGCCGATGGCGATCACGCGGGCGGGATGGGCTGCGGCGATGGCCCCGGGACCTAGCGGTTGGCGCGTTGGATGGGAGGTCGTCTCCCAAATGGGTCCGAGAAACACGTAGTCTGCTCCCGCCTCCGCTGCCGCGCGTCCCTCTTCGGGGCTGTGCGTTGACCGACCTATGAGAATGTCGGGACCGAGCATTCTCCGCACGGTCTCTGTCGGCAGGCCGTCGGCCGGTAGGTGGATGCCGGCGGCGCCCACGATCTTCACCACATCGGCGCGGTCGTTGATGAACACCGTGCCGCCTGCTTCCCGGACCGCTGCGGCCGCTTCGGTCAGACGCCGTCCGCCGGCCGATCGCCCCCGGACGTGAATGACCACGTCGCCTGCCAGGGCGATGGCCCGAGATCGGGAAGCAAAATCGGAGAGGCCGAGAACGTCGTCGTCGGTAACGGCGTGGAGCCGGGGAAGGCCGTGTTTCACTCGAAGCGGTCGCCTTTGGCGGCACCCCGTCCCCTGATCCACTCCGACGCCGCCATCCGCTGCCGCCCGGCGGGCTGGACGTCCAAGAACTGCAGCGCACCCTCACCGGTTGCGACGGTGAACGCGGGGTCGGTTTCGATCACTTGGCCGGGGAGGTCCTCAGCCTCCCACTCGTTGGCGAGCCGCGGCCCGAAGAGCTTGACCTCCCGGTCGCGGAGGGCGGTCCACGCACCTGGCTTTGGATCGAAGGCACGCACCTGCCGGGCAATTCGCTGTGCGGGTTCGTCCCATCGGATCCGGGTCAGTTCCCGGGTGATCTTGGGGGCGTAGGTCGCCTGGGTGTGGTCCTGGGGTTCGGGCGTCACCGCGTCAACCTCGATCAGGGCCAGCGCCTCCACTAGTGCGAGGGCACCCAGTTCGGCCAGGCGGGCGGTGAGCTCACCGCCGGTTTCGTCAGGCGCGATGGGCGTGGAGACCTGCAGCAGCACCGGCCCGGTGTCCATGCCGGCCTCCATCTGCATGATGGAGACCCCGCTTTCCAGGCACCCCTCGAGGATGGTGTGCTCAATGGGAGCCGCACCGCGGAACTTGGGGAGCAGCGACGCGTGGACGTTGTACATCCCCCGCGCAGGCAGCTCTAGGAGCGCTGGCTTCAGGATGTGCCCGTAAGCCACCACGACGCCGATGTCGTGTTCCACGCCACGCAGTTGCCCGATGAACTCGGGCTTGTTGGGCTGTTCCGGTTGCAGCACAGTGAGCCCTTCCTCCAGCGCTGCCACCTTCACCGGGGGTGGGATCAACGTCGACCGGGAACGACCCCGGGGACGGTCTGGCTGGGTCACAACGGCGGCGATGTCGAACCCCTCGCCGATGAGCGCCCGCAAGGAAGGGACGGCGAACTCGGGTGTGCCGAAGAATACGGTCCGCAACACTAGAACCTCGCCGGCGCACCGGCCTCGGCAGAGACTTTCTTCAGGTATCCGGTCTCTCCCTTGCGGAGCTTTCGCCACTTCTTCAACAGCATCCGGCGCTTCAGGGGACTGAGGTGATCGAGAAAGAGCACGCCATCGAGGTGGTCGATCTCGTGTTGGATCGCACGGGAAGCGAGATCGTTTGCTTCGACCCGAACCCGCTCGTTCTCAACGGTGGTGGTCTCCACCACCACTCGCGCTGCCCGGTCGACGTCAGCGAAGATATCGGGGATTGAGAGGCAACCCTCTTCCCCGCGGATCTTGCCCTCGCGTTCGACGATCATAGGATCGATCAGCACCACGGCGTCGTCGTCTTCGGTCTGCACGACCGCCACGCGGCGGGCGATGCCGATCTGGTTTGCGGCGAGCCCGATGCCGTTGTCGCCGTGCATGGTGTCGAACAGATCTTTGACCAGTTGCCGGATCTCACCGTCGACGGCACCGACCTCGTCCGCGCGTTGGCGCAGGACCGGAGACCCAAGCAGGTGGATCTCCCGCACGGTCATTTCGACTCTCCCTCGGTAGGCGTCAGCAGGTCCGCCACCCGTTCTCGCTGAATGATCAGCTTCGAGTCGCCGCTCTTGACCGTGAGCTGGTTGTCCTTGATGTGCACGACCTCCCCGATGATGCCTCCGGCCGTGACTATACGGTCACCTCGCTTGATCTGAGCGAGCCGTTCCCGGTGTCGTCTCTCCTGCTGGACCTTCGGCCGAATGATGAGGAAGTAGAAGATGCCAACGATGGCCAGCATCTGCAGGAGGAAGATGGATAGGCCGCCGCCGCCGCGGTCGCCGGTCGGGGCGAACAGAAAGAGCATCTCAGGCGTCACGTGATCCCCGTGCGTTGTAACGGTGCATCCAATCTGTGTGCCAACGTTCGAACGTGCCGGCCACGATCTTCCGCCGGGCCTCGGCGGCTAGCCGGATCAGGAACCGCACGTTGTGGAGTGACAGGAGCCTCAAGCCCAGCAACTCTTCCGCGGCGAATAGGTGGCGAAGGTAACCGCGGCTGTACGTGCGGCAAGTTTCACAGTCGCACGTGTCGTCCAGTGGTGCTGGATCCGTGCGGTACGCCGCGTTCCGGATGTTGATCGGCCCGGCAGGCGTGAACGCCGAGCCGTTGCGGCCGTTCCGCGTCGGCGCCACGCAGTCGAACAGGTCCGACCCCCGGGCGACCGCCGCAAGGAGGTCGTCCGGAAACCCCACTCCCATAAGATAACGCGGGACGCGGGGGGGCAGCTTCGCCTCGAGATCGTCCAGCACGCGAAGCATCACGGCCTTGGGCTCACCTACCGCCAGCCCTCCCACGGCCAAGCCGGTCCACTCGGCGAGCCCCAACACCTCCTCGGCGGCGCGCCGACGCAAGTCCAGGTGACCCGCTCCCTGTATGATGGGCCACAGCGTCTGGCGGCCAGGCTGCCCCGATGCCAGCGCCGCGTGCCGCTGGGCACCGAGCTCGAGCCATCGGGTAGTACGTGCCACAGCGTCCTCCGCGGTCGCGTGATCGGCATCCCCCGGTACAACGTGGTCGAACGCCATCGCCACGTCGGCACCCAGGACCCACTGAATCTCCACCGCACGCTGCGGCGTCAGCCGGTGCCGCTTTCCGTCCACATGCGATTGGAACTCGACGCCGTCGTCGTCGACCTTGCGGAAGCCCTCAAGCGAGAAAACCTGGAATCCGCCCGAGTCGGTCAGTATGGGGCCATCCCATGCCATGAAGCGGTGGAGCCCGCCGAGGGTAGCCACAACGTCTTCACCAGGGCGCACGTGGAGATGGTATGTGTTCGCCAGCACGATGGGGGTCCCGATGGCGTCGAGGTCCAGGGGCGAGAGGGCGCGCACGGTCCCCTGTGTGCCCACGGGCATGAAGGCAGGAGTCTCCACCATACCATGAGGCAGCGTCAGTGCGCCGGCACGGGCCGCGCCGTCGGTGGCTTCGAGTCGGAAGGAGAACGTGCTCATATGATCGCCATGGCGTCGCCATAGCTGAACAGGCGGTACTGCTGGGCTATCGCTTCCCGATACGCGACCATCGTGTGCTCGTACCCTGCAAACGCCGCCACCAGCATCAGCAGCGTGGAGCGGGGAAGATGGAAATTGCTCAGCAGTGCGTCTACCACTTTGAATTCGTACGGCGGGTAGATAAAGAGTTGCGTCCAGCCAGATCCGGCGGTCACGACCGTCGGGGTTGATCCAGCGGTCGCGGCGGTCTCGAGGGTCCGGGCGGCGGTGGTCCCCACCGCCCACACGCGGCGACCAGCGGCCTTCGCGCGGTTCACGGTCTCGGCCGCTGCCTCACTCACCGAGTACCACTCGGCGTGCATGCGGTGTTGTCCGGGATCGTCCACGTCCACCGGCTTGAAGGTGCCCGGTCCCACGTGCAGCACGATCTCTACGGTCTGCACGCCGCGTTCGGCAACCTGGTTCAGGATCTCGGACGAGAAGTGGAATCCCGCGGTGGGGGCTGCCACGCTGCCCTCCACTGCAGCGTATACGGTCTGGTAGCGCTCACGGTCCGCGGGCTCCGGAGGACGCTCGATGTACGGCGGCAGGGGAACGCTACCGTAGCGGAGCATCAGTTCCGGAACCTCGAGGCGACCGGTGAACCGGACGCGCCGTACTCCTCCGCCGACCACTCCGACGATCTCCGCCACGCTGTCGTCTCCGAACCGGACCTTGCGCCCGACCTTCAGTTTGCCACCCGGGTGTACCATCGCAAGCCACGAGCCGTCGGATTCGGCATGCACTAGGAGCAACTCGGCTTCTCGCCCGTTGTCCCGTACGCCTCTCAACCGTGCCGGGATCACGCGACTGGTGTTGACCACGAGCGCATCCCCGGCGTCGAGCAGGCCGGGAAGGTCTCGGAACCGGCGATGGTGGATGGTGCCGCTCTCCCGTTCCAGCACCAGTAGCCGGCTGCCACTGCGTTCCGGCAGTGGACGCTGTGCGACGGCCTCGCGGGGGTAGTCGTAGTCGAAGTCGGAGGCGCGGTACCTGTTAGCCACCGGTGTCGTCGCCAAACATCGACCTCTGCTCACCGGATGCCGTGGTGGGAAGCGTGTAGCCGAAGTGCCGGTACGCTGCAGGGCTGGCGGTGCGGCCCCGGGGCGTGCGGTGCAGGAAACCCTGCTGGATCAGAAAAGGTTCGTACACCTCCTCGAGCGTGCCGGCGTCTTCCCCCACGGCCACCGCGATGGTGTTCAATCCCACAGGCCCGCCGTCGTACTTCTCAATGATGATCTGCAGGATCCGGGCGTCCATGTCGTCGAGGCCGTACTCATCAACATTGAGTCGGCTGAGGGCTGCCTGGGCGACCTCGGTGGTGATACTGCCGTCGGCCCGCACCTGGGCGTAGTCCCGCACCCGCCGGAGGAGACGATTCGCCACCCGCGGTGTCCCCCGGCTGCGTTTGGCGATCTCGCTGGCGCCATCCGGCTCAGTCCGCACCGAGAGGATGGCAGCCGAGCGCGTCACGATCTGCTGCAAATCCTCTGCGGGGTAGTAACCGAGGCGCTCAACCATGCCGAATCGAGCCCGCATGGGGGGGGTGAGCATGCCATACCGAGTGGAGGCGCCGATCAGCGTGAACGGCTCCACGCCCATTGGGATCGTCTGGGCATGGGGGCCTTCGCTGATCCGAACGTCGACGCGGTAGTCTTCCATGGCCGGATAGAGGAACTCCTCGAGGGCGGGCCGGAGGCGGTGGATCTCGTCGATGAACAGGATGTCGCCGGGCTTGAGGGTCGTGAGCAATCCCACCAGATCGCCGGGCTTCTCGAGCACCGGCCCGCTCGAGGTGCGGATGTTCACCCCCATCTCCTTAGCGATGAGCATTGCCAGTGTGGTCTTTCCCAGGCCCGGTGGTCCGAAAAACAGGGTGTGATCCAGCGGCTCGCCCCGCTGCCGCGCCGCGGCGATGGCGATCTGGAGGCTCTCCTTCACCCTGGCTTGGCCGACGAACTCATCCATCCGGGAGGGCCGCAGCGAGGCCTCAGCGGATTTCTCCTCGGGGAGTGGCTCCGGCGTGGTGATCTCGGTGCGGCTTATGCCTTTGCGGTCGCTTGCCACCGTACGGGCCGTTCGTCCTTCCTGACGAGGTGCGTCGTGCGACACGTGACGCATCTGTCTTCCACTTCTGTCACATCGACGCCGACCAGCTTTCGGTTGGTCGCGCCGCACGAGGTGCAGATCCACTCAGCGGTTGTCATCGCAGGGGTCGTCATTCGGGTTGGGTTAACAGTTGTAGCGCGCCGCGGATCAGGTCAACCGGCTCGGTAGGTTCGTCGCGGGACAGCACCGTGCGCACCGCCCGATCCGCCTCTGTTGGGCTGTACCCCAGGTTGACCAGGGCCTGCACTGCCTGCTCGGCGGGTGCGCTCGCCGCTGCCTTCACACCCGGTACGACGATGTCGCCCAGCCGGTCCTTGAGCTCGAGCACCATGCGTTCAGCCGTCTTCTTGCCGATGCCGGGGACGGTGCACAGGGCGGCGAGGTCTCTCTCCTTGATCGATCGCACCACCCGAGCGCCCCCGAGCGTCGAGACGAGGGCCAGGGCGAGTCGGGGTCCAACACCCGTCGCGCCCAGGAGGCGCTGGAACACATCCCGTTCGTGCTCCTGGTCGAAGCCGTAGAGCGCCCACCCATCTTCCCGTACCACCAGCACGGTCGTCAACGCCACGTCGGTCCCTTCCGGTGGCAGGTTTTCCAGCACGCCGAAAGGGACTGCGATTTCGTAGCTCACCCCGCCCGCGGTAGCCACGATCACCCTGTCACCGGTTTTCGAGATGATAGTCCCGCGGACTCCGAAGATCACGCGCCCGCCCCTCGTCTGATGAGGTAGGTCAGCGCAACGGCGACCCCGTCGGCCGCATCGCTGGGGGTGGGAGGGCGTTTGAGGTTGAGGAGTTGCTGCACCATGTAGGCGACTTGAGTCTTGGCCGCGCCGCCGGCACCAACGACGCTCTTCTTCACCGTGGCCGGCGGGAACTCGGTGATGTCGAGTCCCGCTCGGGCCGCTGCCAGGAGAATCACTCCGCGGGCGTGCCCCAGGGTCACGGTGGTACGAACGTTCTTGCCGTAGAAGATGCTCTCCAAAGCGAGGGTGGTTGGCTCGTGCCGCTCGATGAGCTCGCAGATACCGTCGTACAGGGTGTCGAGGCGGTGCCACATCTTCTGCTTGGGGTTGGTGCGGATGACTCCACATTCGACGAGGCGGCCCGGTCGGCCCGCAGCGGGCTCCACGACCCCGTAGCCGGTCACGGTGGTGCCGGGATCGACACCCAGCACGCGGAGTCTCACCCGCTGACCGCCGCGAGCGTCTCCGTGTCGATATCGAAGTTACTGAACACCGTGGAGACGTCGTCGTGTTCTTCCAGGGCGTCCATCAGCTTCAGCAGCTGCTCAGCCTCCTTGCCTTGCACGTGGGCCGTGGTCTGCGGAATCAGGGCAATCTCGGCCTGCTCAGCCTCGATGCCGCTGGCCCGCAGCGCGTCGCGTACAGCGTGGAGGGTGGTGGGCTGTGTCGTCACGATGTGCTGGTCGCCCACGGTGACCATGTCTTCGGCACCGGCGTCAAGCACCGCCTCCATCGCGACCTCCTCGGGGTACCGTGTGGCGTCCAGGTAGACCTGGCCGCGCTTCTCGAACAGCCAGGCCACCGAGTTGGGCTCCCCCAGGGAGCCGCCGATCTTGGAAAACAGGTGGCGGATTGAGGCAACCGTGCGGTTCAAGTTGTCGCTAGTGACCTGGATCATGATGGCGGCGCCACCCGGACCATAGCCTTCGTATGTCGCCTCCTCGTAAGCGATGCCCTCGAGTTCACCGGTGCCCTTCTTGATCGCGCGCTCGATGTTCTCGGCGGGCATGTTCTCCGCCTTGGCGTTGTCGATGGCGGTGCGGAGCCGAGGGTTGCCGTCGGGGTCCCCGCCGCCGTGGCGTGCGGCCACGGTGATTTCCTTGATCAGCTTGGTGAACTTGGCGCCACGCCTTGCGTCGGCGGCAGCTTTCCTACGCTTGATCTGTTTCCACTTGCTGTGGCCGGCCATACCGCCTCGGAGAGAGGAAGCAATTCGCAGTTCGCAATTCGCGTTCTGCAATCTCACGAACTGCTAATTGCGAATTGCCCATTGCCAGATGGTGAAATATATGCGCCTCGTGGAGGCCCACAACTTCAACTTGCCCGGCGCACAATCGCTTGCTACGCTTCTCCCTGTATGACGATTCGCCATCTGCGGAATCTCGGTTACTTGGGGGGGGTCGCGATCCTGGCGTGGGCCGTTTCCGGGTGCGGAGAAGAGGACCGCGCCCCCGAGCGCCTCCCTCGAGAGGTCATGCTTGGTGCTCCGGTCTTCAGGCCGAGCACGCGCATTGCCCAAGGGGGCTCGGCGGAAACAGTGGAAACCGTGTTTCGCGCCGATGCCGTTCCCGATACGGTTGCGGCCTGGTATCGGCGCGCGCTCAGCGCCAGGGGCTGGTACATCGTTGGTGATACCCGCGACCGTGACGGTGTCATCACCCTCTACGCCCAGCGCCGAGGACCGCCGCTGTGGGCAATCATCCGCCCAGGTCCGGGTGGCCGGGGAACCGAGTACTCTCTAATCGGGGTGCTGCCGGATACCACGAGTACGGAGCGCTAGCCGCGTGAGTCACCCGCCGCTGGTGCGGCCCTCGGCTGCAGCGGCCCAATCCACTTGACATCCTTCGCTGGTCGGGTCCTTGCGGCCTACGTAATCGTCTGCATCGTGTGGGGCTCCACCTACCTCGCCATCCGCATAGGCGTCCGGCACATGCCACCGGGGTTGTTCGGCGGCATTCGCTTTCTGACTGCCGGTCTCCTGCTTCTAGGACTTGCCCGGGGATTGGGGTTGCGGTTGCCTACCCGGGGACGCGATTGGCGGACGGCCGCCATCGTCGGGGTCTTGCTACTCGGAGTCGGCAACGGGGTCGTTATTTGGGCCGAGCAGTTTGTCGAGTCGGGGACCGTTGCAATTCTCATCGTGACAGGCGCGCTGTGGATGGCGCTGTTCGATGCGGTCGTTCCGGGGGGTGCGGTCCGACCGACCTGGCGCCAGTTCCTGGCCTTGCTCTTGGGGTTCGGAGGCGTGGTGCTGTTGATTGGAGGCAATGTCGAATCTCTTGGGAGCGCTGGCTGGTTCGGCCCCGTGGCCGTCATCGGGTCGGCTGCGGCCTGGGCCATCGGCTCGGTGTATTCCAATCGGAACCCAGTGCGCACCAGCCACTACGTGCACTCAGCACTTCAGATGCTGTTCGGAGGAGGGGCGCTGGCGGTGACGGGACTCCTGTTCGGTGAGTTGGCCGAACTGCGTCTTTCGCTCCCGGGATTCGGCGCAATTGCTTATCTGATCGTGTTCGGTTCGATCGTTGCATACACCAGCTACGTCTACCTGTTGAGGCATGCCCAGCCTGCGTTCATCGGCACCCACGTATACGTGAACACCGTAGTGGCCGTGCTCCTGGGCTGGATCATCCTGAGCGAGCACGTCACTGCCCGAACGTTCGTCGCTATGGCGGTCATTCTGGGTTCCGTCGTGTGGGTGCGCCAGGCGGGTCGCGCGGTCGCGCGGTCGGGCGATCACGGCATGGGACGGCAGGACGGCGTGAACGGGATGACGGCAGGGTAGTGTGTGGTTCTGTGGTTGTGTGGTTAGTGGTTCGTTCTGGTCCATAACCACTGGAAGGCGACCACAGACCACAGACGACAAACCACAAACCACAGAACCACAGACCGCTCCTGGCTGCCCTCCTACCTCTCCGGGTCCAACATATCCTCAAACCGCAGCCAGTGCTGGTAGAAGTAGAGATCGATGAAGCCGGTGGGGCCGTTACGGTTCTTCGCGACGATGAGTTCGGTCGCGCCCTCCACGCCGCCCCCGGGGTTGTACATCTCCTCCCGGTAGACCCCGAGCACGATGTCGGCATGTTGCTTCACGGCGCCAAGGATGCCGAAGTCGTCGAGGCTGGGCCGGGGGTCGTCCCGTTTTGCCACGTGGCGGGGGAGTTGCGCGACTGCGAGACACGCTACCTGGCGGTCTAGAGCCAGGGCCTTGAGGGCGCGCACCGCGGCAGCGGTGTCCTCGTCCTGGGTCAGTCGGGGGGAGGGGGGTGGGAGCAGCTGGACGTAGTCGACAACCACGAGCGCCGGGTCGTCCGCCCAAGCGGCGGCGAGGGCGTCGTCGAACTGTTGCCCCACCAGCGGAAACACGGAGAGCGGCAGGTCTCTCAACCGCAGCGCGGCCGCCCCGATTGCGGCGCGCTCGCGCTCGTTCAGCGTGGCGGAGCGGACCGAGTCGACTTCGACCCGCGCCTCGAGGGCCAGGGCCCGCTCCATCAAGCGATCCTCGTCCATTTCGCCGGAGAAGAACGCCACTCGATGTCCGGCGTCGGCGCTCCGCAGCGCGATTGCCAGGGCCAACGCCGACTTACCCGACCCCACGTCGCCTCCCAGCACCACCAGGTCCCGCCGGCGAAACCCGCCGCCCAGCACCCGGTCGAGGGAGGGGAATCTGGTTGGCACGGTATCGGGAGCTGCCTCCCCGGGCGGAAGCGTGTCGACCTGGTGAACCAGATTTGTGAGGGAATCGCGGCGCACTCGCCGGCGCGCCCTCATACTCCTGCCTTCTGAACGCTGCGCTCCACGTTGCGTGCCTTGCGGGCCGCGAGGGCGATGGCCTCGGCGGCGTCGCTGCCCATGGCCTCTCGCGTGGGAGCTACGAGTTGATGGAGAGCGACGGCTACCCCATCAAGGCTCCCAGCTCTGAGCTCTCGCACGGATCCAGACAACGCCCGCCGCAGCGGAGCGGGGAGCGACAGGCTGCTCAGGCGGCGTTCAAACAGCTCCAGGCGCCGCCGACACGCGCGGTCGGTCAGCTGATCAGGGGGAAGCCGTCCGTCGCATTGCCGGACGAACAGCCAGAGGGCAAAGAGGCCGTTGCGTTTGGGACCCCGCGCTGCATTCGCCATGGCTTCCAGCAGGCGGTCTTCGGCCGGTGACAGTTGGTCGGTCACGATTGAGGCTCCAGCAGCGGGCGCGCAGCACAATGTAGGGGCCGCCTGGGTTGCCTGCCAGAGCGGTGCGTTGATGCGCAACCGGTGGACCCCTAGGTTAGGTTTTGATGAGGTGGGTGGTGGGTGGTTGGTGGTCCGTGGTGTGTGGTTGGTGGTGTGTCGTCGAACGCGCATCTCCAGGCGCCGCCGTGCGAGCAGACCACGAACTGCTAATTGCAAACTGCAAATTGCTCGTTGAAGGCTCAAGGAAATGCCCCGTCCCAAGACTGTTCTCTGGGTTGACGACGAAGTCGAGTCGCTCGACGCACACGTGCTGTTCCTCCGGGAACAGGGCTACGACGTGGCACAGGCGGCCCACGGGGACGACGCCATCGCGTTGCTGCGTCGTCAGCCGTACGGAGTGATCCTGCTGGACGAGCAGCTGCCTGGGAAGCGTGGCCTAGAGTTGGTGAGCGAGATCCGCTCCATCGACCCTGCCGTGCCGGTGGTGATGGTGACGAAGAGTGAGGAGGCCGGCACGATGCACGAAGCCATCGGGATCCGGCTGGACGACTATCTGGTCAAGCCGGTGAACCCCCGCCAGGTGCTGACTGTGGTCACCCGCCTGCTGGAGGGGGACCGGATACGGCAGCAGCGGCTGGCTCGGGATTTCGTCACCGATTTTCGGGAGCTGGAGCAACGACGCAGCTCTCGTCTGGGGTGGCGGGAGTGGATCGAGATCGTAGTCGAGATGTTCCAGTGGGATGCCCGGCTGGGCCAGAGCGACGAGAGCGGACTCAAGGACGCCCTCCACAGCTTCGAGGCGAGTCTCCACGACGACTTCGCCAACTTCATCGAGGCGGGCTACCCCCTTTGGCTTGCCCATCCCGAAGGTGACCGACCGCCCCTCTCGGTAGACGTGTGCAGCGAGTTTCTGGTGCCCCTGATCGAGGCGAACCGGACCGTGCTGTTCGTGGTGGTGGACTGCCTGCGACTCGACCAATGGGAGCTCCTGAAGCCCCACATCACCGAGCTGTTCGACGTCGAAGAGTCCTACTACTTCAGTATCCTGCCCTCGGCCACACCGTTCGCCCGCAACGCCATCTTCAGCGGGCTGTTCCCGCTGGAGATCCAGACACGGCATCCGGAGTGGTGGGGAGATCGGGACGATGAGAGCCTAAATGCCCACGAAGCCGAACTCCTGAGCGAGCAGTTGGGAGAGCTGGTGGGCGAGGCGGTGCCGCAGCGATACGAGAAGGTGGCCACGGCGTCCGAGGGCGAGGCGCTGCTCAAGCGAATACCCGGCTATCTCTCACAGGAAGGCGTCACCGCCCTGGTCTTCAACTTCGTGGATCAGCTGACGCACGGACGGGCCGAGAGCGCGATCCTGTACGAAGTGGCCCGCGATTCGCAAGCACTCCGAGCGGTCACGGCTACTTGGTTCGAGGATTCCGCCCTGTTCCGGGCGCTCAAGGAGGCGGAACGGCGTGGTGTGCCGGTTCTGCTCACCACGGACCATGGGTCGATCCACTGTCATACGCCGGCGACCGTGTACGCCAAGCGCGACGCGACGGCGAACCTGCGGTACAAGTTCGGAGAGGATCTCCGGGCGGAGAAGCGCTCGACGGCGATTCTGGTAGACAACTTGCCCCGGTGGGGCCTCCCGAAGATGCGGCTTGGTGTGCGCCTGCTCATGGCGAGGGGCGACCACTTCTTCGTATATCCCACGAAGCTTCGGGAATACCAGGCACGGTACCGTGGTTCCTTCCTCCATGGTGGCATCACTCCCGAAGAGCTGATCCTTCCCATCGCACTGCTGACGCCGCGCGGAGCGAAGTAGGTGCACCGCTACCGGCGGCTCCTGGGCTACGTCCGCCCATACCGCGTCGCCTTCGTCATCAGCGTTGTTGCCGCCGTCGTGGCATCCACGCTCGACGGGTTTACGCTGGCGCTACTCATCCCGTTTCTCCGTCTTCTGTTCGGCGAGGCCTCCGGCATTGCCGAGGCACCGACGGTGGTAGAGCGCGCGCTGGCGCTCGTCGTCGGGGGCTTCCTCGATACCGGCGACCGGGGCTCTGCTCTCCGGAACGTGGTGTTCATCATCCTTGGCACGGTGGCAGTCAAGAATCTGGCGGTCTATGGTGCGGGCTACCTTGGCCAGTACATCCAGGAAGGCGTCGCCCGCGATCTGCGAACCGGACTATACGCCCATGTCCAAAGGATGGGGTTGGGATTCTTCCAGCGTACCAAGGGTGGCCAGCTCTTGAGCCGGATGGTAGCGGACACCGATTACGCGAAGTGGGTGGTGAGCGCCGCGCTCGTGTCGGTGCTCCAGAGTACGGTGCTCATCGCAGTGTACGTCGCCATCCTGTTTTCCCTCTCCTGGCCGCTCACGCTGGTTACGCTCACGGTGGCGCCAGCCATTGTCCTCATCATGCGGCCAATCCTCCGCCGCGTCCGCACGCGCCTTCGAGACGCAATGGAAAGCCGCGGAGAGCTGGCGGCGGTCATGGACGAGACGGTCGAGGGGGCGCGACTGGTGAAGGCCCACGGGGCCGAAGAGTACGAGCGTCGACGGCTCACCGACGCGGCGCAGGGCTATTTCTGGGGGATTCTCAAGGCGCAACGGTTCGCTGTGCTGGCGAGCCCGGTGAGCGAGACCCTGGGCGCGGGGGTGATCGTTCTGCTGCTGCTCGTTGGGACGTGGGCGGTGACTGGTACCGGGATCCTCAGACCGGAGCTGTTCGTCGCCTTTGTGGCCATCTCGCTGCGACTGCTGCCGCCGGTGAAGGCGCTCTCCCAGTTTCCGGCGCACGCCGAACAGTCCCTGGCGGCTGCTGAGCGCGTCTTCCAGATCCTCGACCGGCCGGCGGATGATGTGGACCCGAGCGACGCACTGCCGTTCCCGGGACTCGAGCGGGAGATCGAGTTCCGCGATGTCTGGCTGGCGTATGAGGGTGAGGACTGGGTACTCCGCGGGGTGGATCTCACCGTTCGTCGCGGCGAAGTCGTGGCCCTGGTCGGGCCGTCGGGGGCGGGGAAATCCACTCTGGTGGATCTCTTGCCTCGGTTCGTCGAGCCGGGGCGGGGGGTGGTGCTGGCGGACGGCGTGGCCTTGAGCCGCTACAGTCGCCGATCGCTGCGCCGCTCTCTCGGGATCGTGAGCCAGCACACCGTGCTGTTCCACGACACGGTGCGGAACAACATCGCCTACGGCGACCAGGCGGGCGCCAGCGACGATGCAGTCCGGGCAGCTGCCGAGGCGGCCAATGCTCACGACTTCATTGCGCAGCTGCCGCGAGGGTACCACACGATTCTCGGCGAGCGGGGAATGCGGCTGTCAGGTGGAGAGCGTCAGCGGGTCGCCATTGCACGGGCACTCCTGCGGGATCCCCCGATCCTCATCCTGGACGAAGCGACGTCGAGTCTCGATCCTGGGGCCGAGCGGCTGGTGCAGCAAGCCATCGCCAGGCTGTTGGAGAACAGGACGGTGCTGGTGATCGCCCACCGGCTCTCCACAGTGGCCCGGGCTGACAAGATCGCGGTGCTGGATGGGGGCCGCGTGGTGGAGCAGGGTTGCCACGCGGAGCTGGTAGCCGCCGGCGGTCTGTACCAGCGCCTGCTTTCTCTGGAGCTCTCGGCGACGGCGGTCTAGAGGCTCGCACCCTGCGAGGTCATCCCCCCTCGTCCCTCGCATGCGCCTGAATCGCGTACGTGGGACACTGGCGCACGAAGTCCAAGTCCACTGGTGACCAGACCTGCTCCGACTCCGTGACCGCCGCCGTGCCGCTCCGGTCCAACCGGAAGAGGCCCGGTGGCCCGTGGACCAGGCATGCCCCACACCCGATGCAGTGATCCCGGTCGACCCGCACGGTGTAGCGCCGGCGAGGATACACCCCCTCGGCCTTGGCATCCGGCACGGCGTCAGGATCGTCCAGCAACGCCGCCGTGGCTCGGAATCCTTCGTCCACCAGCTCCTGGTTGTGCCCAAACGCGAGCAACCCGTACTGCTCCAGGCGCGGTTGGACGAGGAGCAATGGGGGCCGACGCCACCGGCGCAGCGTGGCGGTGCGCCGCGTTGCGATGGCGATCTCGATGGCCCGGGCGTACACCGCGGCGAACCCGGCGAGATGCAGCTCCGCTCTGAGCCCACCACTCGACCCCACGTCGACGGCGATCACCAGGTCCCGGCCGCGGGCAGCGGCGATGCCCACTGGGAGGTTCTCGACGGCGGCGCCGTCCATGCAGTACCGGCCCTGGATCTCATGTGGGGGTAGGTAGCCGGGAAGCGCGCAGGAGGCGATCACGGCATCGGCGACCGGCACGTCGCTGAGACCAGGAGTGCCCCACAGGACCTGCGTGCCCGAGTTGATGTCCACCGTGTTGACGATCAGCGGGTGCTTCAACTCGTCAAACGTGATGTCGCCCAACAGTCCCCGAATGACGTTCCGCAACGGCTCCGGGCGATAGAGACCAGGGGACCGCATGCGTTGCAGCGCCATCTTCCGGTGGGCAATGCGGAAGAGGTCCCGCTGCCTGACGGCCAGGGCGATCTCCTTGAGCTCGCTGGCGGACATGCCGGCGCTCCAGGCTGCGCCAATCAGCGACCCTATGCTCGAACCCACAACGTCTTGGGGGAGGAAATCTCGCTCCTCGAGGGCCGCGAGCACGCCAGTATGAGCCAATCCCTTCATCCCACCGCCACCCAGCACGAGGGTGAAATTGCGCTTCTCCACTGTCTCGTATCCTCGGTCTGACTGTGATGCGCTTGATGCCGTCCGCCGCCTGCCGTGGCCGCATGCCGACCGCAGTGGCTAACTTGTGATCATCGATTCTGGTCGGTGAACGCGACCTGAATACGCCCTGAACGGACCTTCAACGCTCCTCAAGCCGTGACTGATCGCAGCAGCGGTGCCGCCGCGGTATCGGATCTCGCTCAAGTGTTCCGGCGACTTCGGGACACTGAGTTTCCGTGGACGGCGGAGACCACCTACCTCAACAATGCCAGCATCGGTCCGCTGCCCGAGCGGACACGGCGCGTGATCGATGCCTTTACCGCGAAGCGAGCCGCACCGCATCTGCTGCGGGATCGGGACCTCGAGGCGGTACTGGCAGACGCCCGGGCGACCGCCGCCCGTTTCATCAAAGCCGACGTCGACGAGATCGCCCTCGCCACCAACACGAGCTTCGGCCTCAACGTGGCGGCGGGCGCCCTTCCCATCAAGCCGGGCGAGACCGTGGTGGTGTCGGATCGTGAGTTTCCAGCGAACGTCTATCCGTGGCTCATGCTGGAGCAGCGGGACGTTGACGTGGAGATCGCACCCACGTCCCGTGAGGGGTGGCCCAGTGAGGAGTACCTGATGGAGCGGCTGCGGGACCCGCGGGTTCGGGTGCTGGCGATCTCCTGCGTGCAGTTCGCGAGTGGTTACCGAGCCGACCTCGGCCGGCTGGGAGCAGCATGTCGCGAGAACGGTACCTTCCTCGTGGTCGACGCCATCCAGGCCCTGGGACAGATGCCATTTGACGTGACGGAGACCCCGGTGGACATCCTTTCCGCGGGTGCCCAGAAGTGGCTGCTCTCCCCCTGGGGCTCCGGCTTTTTCTACGTGCGGCGCGAGCTGATCGAGAGGCTTCAGCCAGCGCTCGCCGGCTGGATGGCGTTCGAGGGAAGCGATGATTTCTCCCACCTCACCGACTACAACCCCACCTTTCGACACGACGCGCGGCGCTTCGAGCTGGTTACCCTGCCCTTCCAGGATATGGCCGCCATGACTGAGAGCCTCAAGCTGCTGCTGGAGCTGGGCGCTGACCACATCGCGGCGTATCTGAGGGAAGTACGCCGTCCCCTGCTGGAAGCGGCGGCGCGAGGCGACTTAGAGATCACCTCGCCGGTCGACGGTGTGCACGAGAGCTCCATCATCTGCGTGCGGACGGAACGCCTGGTGGAATCGTACCATGCTCTCAAACAGGCCGGGGTCGTGGGGGCGTTGCGGGAGGGTTCCATCCGGTTCTCGCCGCACTGCTACAACACCGTGGAAGAGATGGAGCGCGTGGTAGAGATCCTGAGGGGCCGGTGATGGCGGACTGCGTGTTCTGCTCCGTAATCGAGGGCCGGCTCCCCGGGAGCTTCGTCTACCGAGGTGACGAGGCGGTAGCATTCCTGGACCTCTTTCCCGTCCACCCGGGGCACCTGTTGATCGTTCCTCGACTCCACGTCGAGGATCTGGTCTCGTGTCCGCCGGGCGTCGCAGGCCAGTTGTTCGAGCTGAGCGCAAAGCTCGCACCGGCCGTGGTCAGGGCCACCGAGGCGGCGGGGTTCAACGTGTGGACGGCTAACGGCAAAGCTGCGGGGCAAGAGGTGTTTCACCTGCACCTGCACCTGTTGCCGCGCTTCGAGGACGATACGTTTGGGCTCCGGTTCCCGAAGTCGTACCCCCAGGAAGCCGGCCGTGCCGAACTCGATGCGATGGCAGAAACGATCAGGTCGGAGATGTAGAAAGGATCGAATCCGTCTTCTTGCCGCGACGCAGCCAGAGGTAGCCACCGGCAAGTACATCGTCAGGTCCCGTCGACGACTCGAGCGTGAGGGGCGCTCCGTTGAGATAGAGCCCCCCCTGAGAGATCAGCCGCCGGGCCTCGCTTTTCGACTTGCACAGTCCAGCGGTGGTCACCAGCTCGACGGCGGACTTCGGGCTGCTCAAGTCGATCTCACGGTTCGGAAGTTCGTGCGCCAGCATCTTCCAGGTTTCGACGTCGGCCTTGTGGGGTTCCAGCTGCCCAAAGAGAACCCGGGATGCCTCAGCCACCCGGTCCGCGGCCTGCCCCCCGTGGACCCGGGCTGTCACCTCGGTGGCCAGCGCCCTGTGGGGGATCCGCTCGGCCGGACCTGCGGCATGTTGCTCCATCAAGTCAGCAATCTCGGTCTGGGGCTTGAACGTGAAGATCCTGAGGTACGATTCGACCAGGCGATCGTCCGTGTTGATCCAGGACTGATGGAACCTGTACGGCGTCGTCATCCCCGGGTCCAGCCAGACGCTGCTCTCCTCGGTCTTGCCGTACTTCCCCCCGACGGAGGACGTGAGCAGGGGAGCGGACAGGCCGTGAGCCTCTCCACCCTCGACACGACGGATCAGTTCCCGCCCGGCTGTGATGTTACCCCACTGATCGGACCCGCCCATCTGTAGCTCGCACCCCCTGGTACGATAGAGCTGCAGGAAATCGTACGCCTGGAGCAACATGTAACTGAACTCGGTGTACGAGATACCCTCCTCCAGGCGAGACTTCACGGACTCCTTCTGCAGCATGTAGGAGAGTGTGAAGTGCTTGCCGATGTCCCGGAGGAAGGCCAGCAGGTTGAGGGGGCTCAGCCATTCCCTGTTGTCCACCATCTCCGCACTGTGCGCACCGGCATCGAAGTCGAGGAACCGCTCGAACTGCTTGCGCTGTCGCGCCGCGTTCTCCTCGATCGTGTACTTGTCCAGCAGCGGCCGCTCGGTTCGCCTCCCGCTGGGATCCCCGATCATGCCAGTGCCCCCGCCAATTACCACGATGGGCTTCCCGCCGGCCCGCTGCAGATGGGCCAGCAACATGACCGGTACGAGATTGCCGATCTGGAGGCTCTCCGCGGTTGGATCGAAACCCACATAGCCGGTGATGGGGCCCCGGGCCAAGCGCTCCGCCAGACCCGGGGTCTGGTCATCGACAAGTCCGCGCCAGGTGAGTTCGTTGATGAAGTCTCTCATCCTGAGCCTTCAGCCGTCGGAGAGCAATTTGCAATCAGCAATTCGCAGTTCGTGGTTCGCCGCCGCGGTGGCGGCACCTGGAGGATGCGCGTTCGACGACGAACCACCAACCACCTAGCACCAACCACACACCACCGACACACCCCAGGACCTAGCACCTAGCACCTAGCACCCAGCACCTAGGACCCGGGCTCCCATCCCGCGGCGAAGCTTATGTGCCCCCCTCACCGCTGGCAAGTTGAATCGGGCCGGACTAGGTTAGGGAGTTTAGGGATATGGAAACACACAGCAGCAGCACTCGGTGGCTGTGGGCTCGCGGGGCCTCCTGGCTTCCCTGGAAGTGGTCACCCGGCAGGGTGCACGCCGTAGCATTCTCGGGATTCGTCGCCGCGGGGCTGGGCCTGGGGATCGTCTACGGGTCCTGGAGCCGGGCCTGTGCCGGCGGGGCCTGTCCCTCCATCGCGGTCCTCGAATCCTGGCGTCCCACCCAGTCCCTCAAGGTCTACGCGGCCGATGGGAGGCTGATACAGGAGGTGGGAGCCGAGCACCGCACGGTGCTCCGGTTCGACGAGATCGACCCTGCGGTCCGTGCCGCCTTCATCGCGGTAGAGGATAAACGGTTCTACGACCACGGAGGGATCGATTATCGTCGAGTGGTCGGCGCAGCGAAAGCCAACCTCATGGCCCTGGGCTACGCGGAGGGCTTCTCCACCATCACCCAACAGCTCGCGCGCAACGTCTTTCCGGAGAAGCTGCCGAGCACCAAAACGATCCGGCGCAAGGTCAAAGAGATGCGGGTGGCCTTGGAGCTGGAGAAGACGTATTCCAAGGATCGCATCCTCGAGCTGTACCTCAATCAGATCTATTTGGGTGGGAGCGCGCACGGCGTGGAAGCGGGCGCTCAGCGGTACTTCGGAAAGTCGGCCCGCTCCCTCAACCTCGCCGAGGCCGCGCTGCTCGCTGCGATCGTGAAACGGCCGGGACGGTATGACCCGCGCCGTCACCCCCAGCGTGCCGTGCAGCGCCGCAACCTGGTGCTCAACCTCATGCGCGACCAGGGCTACATCACGGCCCAGGAGGCGGAGCGGTGGAAGGCCTACCCACTGCTCCTTAGCTCCCGGGAGGACTTCGGTGACGTGGCGCCCTACTTCGTGGAATGGGTGCGGCAGCAGCTCTATGCCCGGTTCGGCACCGCGATCTACGAGCGTGGTTACCGCGTCTACACCACCCTCGATCTCGACATGCAGCTCGCGGCGGAGCAGGCCCTGGATCAGCAGCTCGAGCTCATCGAAGCTGGCCTGCCGCCCGATTCCGGCGGCCTGGGGCTGTACCAGCATCTCACCTATCAGCAGTTCCTAGACTCCTTGCGCACGCCCGGGGTGAAGAGCACGCTGACGCCATACTTGCAGGGGGCCCTCGTCACACTGGATGCGGATTCTGGCTACGTCCGGGCGATGGTAGGCGGCCGTGACTTCGGTGATTCCGAGTGGAATCGGGCGGCGCAGGCTGAGCGCCAGGCGGGGTCCACCTTCAAGCCGTTCGTGTTCACCGCGGCGATTCGCGCTGGTAAGCCCGCCAGCCACATGATCGATGACGGGCCCATCAGCATCATGCAGAACGACACCATGCCGTGGGAGCCGCAGAACTTCGACGACCGGTTCTACGGCCCCATGACGCTGCGGCGTGGGCTGCAGTTGTCGCGTAACCTGGTCGCCATCAACCTGGGTCGAGAGTTGGGGGTGCCGGCGGTGATCGGCGAAACGCGGCGGTTTGGGATCTCGACCTACCTGCCCAGGGTCCCGTCCGTCTTCATCGGCTCCGGCTCGGTCATCCCCATTGAGATGGCCTCGGCGTACACCGCGTTTGCGACATTGGGGACCCAGGCGGCGCCGGTGGGGATACTGCGGGTGGAGGATGCCAAGGGGAACATCGTCTGGCAACCCAGGGTGCGGCGCAACCGCATCATCGACCCAGAGCACATGTGGCTGGTCACCAACATGCTGGAGGGTGTCGTCAAAGGAGGCGGAACGGCATTCGGGGCGGTTCGCGTCAGGGGTGGATTCAGCCATCCAGCCGGTGGGAAGACCGGCACCACCAACGACGGTACCGACGTGTGGTACATTGGCTTCACCTCGGAGCTGGTAACGGCCGTGTGGATTGGCTTTGATCAGCCGAAGAAGATCATGGCCAACGCCCAGGGTGGCCGGCTCGCTGCGCCGGTCTGGGCCCAGTACATGCGCGAGGTGTATGAGCGCCGCCTGCCACCGGAAGGCTGGGAGCGGCCCGAAGGGCTGACCCTGCTCCGGATTGACAACACCACCGGCTACCGGGCGACCGACTTCTGCCCCCGGGAAGCCGTCTACTTCGAGTGGTTCATCCCGGGCACCGAGCCCACCGAGTTCTGCCCGTACCACAACTACCTCACCCGCCTGTTTAGCAGGACACCGTAGTGTGTCCTGCAACCCGCAGCAGGCTGCCAAGAAGCGGCTCCCGCTCTCTCCAGTGGTTCCGTCGCAGGTAGGGCGTCACTGGTAGAGTCCCCGCGGGCGGTGCCGTCCCCGCCGCTCCCCGCGCGCGTCACCGCAGGGATTGTATGGCCCGTCACCTCGCCGCCCATCGCCGGCGGGGCGCTCTTGATTGGTGACGACGGACGCGTTGCCGCCGTGGGTGGAGACGATGAGGTACCGCGGCCGGCCGAAGCGGCGTCAGTCGAGTATCCCAACGCGGTGGTCCTGCCGGGGTTGATCAACGCCCATACCCACCTCGAGCTTCACCCCTTCCGGGGTCAGCTGCCCGAGGCGGACTTCGTCGCCTGGCTCCTCCATATGAGCCGCATCAGGCAGACCACGGGCGACGACACGTATCTAGAGGGGGCCCGGGCCGGCGTGTTGGAGGCCTGGCGATACGGCACCACGACCGTTGCCGACACGGGCGTCGCTGGTGCCGCGGTCCAGGCCCTCGCCGAACTCGGCGGGCGTGGCATTTGCTATCAGGAGGTCATCGAGCCCAACCCGGCGCGCTGCGGGGAGGCGTTCGCGAACCTGGTGCGAATGGTGGACGGCCTGCGGCGGGACGCCCCGCCCACCGTCGCCATCGGGATCTCGCCTCACGCACCCTACACGGTGAGCCCGGGACTGTTCGCCCGCGCGGCCGACTACGCCCGGGCGGAGGGCCTGCCGGTGGCGTCACACGTAGCCGAGTCGCCGGTGGAGTCCAAGTTCGTGACCCGGGGGGCGGGGGCCTTTGCCTGGACTTGGCGGATCCGCCGCATTCCTCTGCCCCCCCGGGCGAGGTCGCCGATCGCCTATCTGGAGCGGCTGGGACTCCTGGGCGACGGATTCCTCGCCATCCACGCCGTCCAGGCTGACGCAGACGACATCGCCTGCCTTGCCCGCAGCCGCACCGCGGTCGCCGCATGCCCCCGGTCGAATCGGCGGCATGGACATGGCTCCCCGCCGCTTGCTTCCCTGCTTGAGGCTGGTGTGCAGGTGGGGCTGGGGACCGATTCGGTGGCGAGCGTCGATACCCTGGACCTGTTTGCCGAGGCCCGGGCGGCCAGGGAGTTGGCTGGGATGGCTCCGGAAACGGCCATGCGGCTAGTCACGGTGGACGCCGCCCGGGCCATTGGGATGGATCACGCGGTGGGGTCCTTTGCGCCGGGGATGTGGGCGGATCTGTGCGTGGTCCGGGCTGACCTCCAGCCCGGCCTGGGCGAGGCCGAGGTGGCGGGATTGGTCCTCGGGGCCGAAGCGTCGGACATCTTGGCGACGTATGTAGCAGGTCGACGGGTTCACCCTACCCCGTAGGAGGAGCCCTTGA
>JABAOF010000824.1_pt2 | contig 64351 bp, 61 predicted proteins | sample 7062171 | NCBI WGS metagenome assembly JABAOF01 (sample SAMN14538628, study PRJNA623070) | marine sediment metagenome | biome: marine biome [ENVO:00000428]; feature: marine pelagic biome [ENVO:01000023]; material: deep marine sediment [ENVO:00002113] | place: India: Gulf of Khambhat ...
ACTTCAAGTGCACATCTCACGCTTGGAGGCTTGATGCACTCAGGGACACAGCAAATTCGAGTGCTTATCGTGGCCGATGACCCGCTGGCGCGCACAGGGTTGGCGCGTATTCTGGAAGATGAGCGAGAATGCACGGTCGTCGGTCAGATAGCGGGGGACGAGGACCTCGATGCGGCGTTGGGGGTCTATCGCCCCGATGTCATACTCTGGGATTTGGGTTGGAATCCGGAGGAGAACTTGGAGCGCATCGTGGAGTTGGGGGTTGAAGACATCCCGATGCTGACCTTACTACAGGATGAAAGTTTCACACAGGACGCCTTGACGGCAGGCGCCCGCGGCTTGTTGCCTCGTCAGGCCGATCGCGCGAAGCTAACGATGGCCGTACGTGCGACGGCTTCGGGATTGGCGGTTATTGATCCTGGTCTGTCTGCTGAACTATTCCCCACTGGAGAAGGCGCTCCGCCATACAGCTTCGAGCCGCTGACACCTCGTGAGCAGGAGGTGTTAGGACTCATCGCCGAAGGTCTCACCAACAAAGCCATCGCCCATCAATTGGACATCAGTGAGTTCACTGTGAAATATCACGTAAATGCCGTCTTACGCAAATTAGGCGCGCAAAGCCGCACCGAGGCCGCCATGCGAGCCGCACGTCTGGGATTGATCAGCTTCTAATCCTCCCTTTTTCCGATATTTCCCCCTCCAAATGGAGGATGTGCCCTTCTCTCCGAAGGGATACGATTCAGATAGCGATGTAGCAGTCATAGGAAGGAGCGATAGCAGGTTGCTATGGCTACCTTTGGGATGGAGGTCAGGAACACGATGGAAGCTTTGAAAGATGTATCGAGCGCTTTGGCTGAAACTGTGGCGCGGGCGAGTAAGAGCGTCGTACGGGTGGAGGCCAGGAGACGCTTACCGGCGAGTGGGATCGTTTGGTCCTCCGACGGTGTCATTGTCACGGCGCATCACGTTGTCCAGCGGGAGGGGAATATTCAGATCGGGCTAGATGAGGGAAAGACAGTTTCGGCCGAGTTAGTCGGGCGGGATGCCACAACCGATTTGGCCGTGTTGCGTGCGGACGTTTCAGGAATTGAGGTGCCGGATTGGGCGAATGTGGAGGATTTGCGTGTGGGCCACCTTGTACTGGCATTGGGGAGACCAGGGCAACGAGTGATGGCAACCTTGGGAATTGTCAGTGCCCTGGGCGAGCGGTGGCAAACACCTGCAGGTGGTGAACTAGAACCCTATTTACAAACCGATGTGGTCATGTACCCCGGCTTCTCCGGTGGCTTGTTGGTGAGCGGGACGGGTGTTGGATTGGGGTTAAACACGTCAGGTTTGTTACGGGGCGTCAGCCTGACTGTGCCTCACGGTTCGCTCGACCAGGTGGTTCGTGCCCTTCTCGAGCATGGACGCGTACGGCGAGGCTACCTCGGTGTAAGCGTTCAACCGGTGCGCTTGCCAGTCCTATTAGCGGAGAAGCTGGACCAAGAAACCGGTGTCATGTTGGTTGCTGTCGAGCCAGACACCCCCGCAGATAAAGGAGGTCTGGTTCTTGGTGACACCATCGTTGCCTTCGACGGGGAACGTGTACGACATATGGACGATCTGTTGGCATTGTTGAGCGGGGAACGTATCGGCAGTGATGTGCCGGTTCGAGTTGTGCGTGGTGGTGAATTGAAGGATTTGCAGATATTGATTGGAGTGCGTGAATAGTGGAAAAAGAGGCATTCGATTTTTTAAGCCGGTTCAATGAGGATATGTCGACAGTTGTCGAGAAGGCGCGAGCAGCTTTGGTACGGATTGAGACCGCTGGTCGAGGTGCAGGGGCAGGGACGATCTGGCATCCGGAAGGATTGATCTTGACCAACGCACATGTCGCCGGTAAGCGAGCTCTACGGGTCACGCTCCCGAATGGAGAGACCACTCCGGCAAGAGTGGTTGCCAGCGATAAAGCCCATGATCTGGCTGCTCTGACAGTTAAGAGCAACGGTTTACCAGCTGTGGAGCTAGGAAATTCAAAGCAACTCCGGCCCGGCGATTGGGTGGTTGCCTTGGGCCATCCCTGGGGCGTACAAGGGGCAGCGACCGCTGGTGTCGTGATCGCCGTCGGGGTACCTCCGGAGATGGCTTCATTAGGTCAAGAGTTGATTCAGGTCAGCTTGCATCTTCGTCCCGGTCATTCCGGTGGGCCACTCGTAGATACGCAAGGCAGGCTTGTGGGTGTTAATACGATGATGGCAGGACCGAACGCAGGGCTCGCCATCCCGGTACAAACCATCAAGTTGTTTCTAAAAGAGCATCTTGGGAAGGACAAGCTCGTCACCCCGGTTGGTGTGTAGTTGACCTTTGGAGCGAAAAGAAGCATCGGCTAACCGACGAAGCACGGGTATTTCCAGACCGAAAAACCGGCGGGATCGATGACCCAGCCCGAGATTTTAAGAACAGCAATTAGACTTTAAATTGAAGACATACGAGAGTGGGTAAACATGCGTGAGATCAAGGTTGTTGGTAGGAGTATGGGAGAAAGCACGGCGGTACCGACTGGCCAGGAGCGTGGTGAGGACCTACTCGACGCATTCTCACAGGCCGTGGTTGGTGTGGCGGAAAAAGTGGGGCCGGCGGTAGTAAGTATCAAAGTCAAGAACGTAAGGCGGCCGCGCCGTTTCGAGCGTGAATCGGCGGCATCAGGCGTCACGATTGCACCAGACGGCTTCATTCTAACCAATCATCATGTGGTCGAAGGCCGGAAAAAGATCGAGGTTGGACTGACGGATGGAAGGACGTTTCAAGCGCGAGTCGTTGGCAGCGATCCGCACACGGACCTGGCCGTTGTGCGCGTAGGAGAGGCTGATCTGCCAACCGCTGATTTGGGTGATTCTGAATCCTTGCGGGTGGGACAATTGGTCATCGCCATCGGCAACCCACTCGGATTTCAAAGTACTATAGCGACGGGAGTAGTCTCTGCGCTTGGCCGCTCCTTGCGCAGTCAGTCTGGGCGGTTGATTGAAAACGTCATTCAGACGGACGTTCCCTTGAATCCGGGGAATTCTGGGGGTCCTTTAGTCGATAGTCGCGGCCGGGTGGTAGGTATAAACACGGCGATGATCTTCATGGCGCAAGGCATAAGTTTTGCAGTGCCGGTCAACACGGCGCGTTGGGTCGTCGGTGAACTGTTGACCCAGGGCAAGGTGCGGCGAGCTTATTTGGGCTTGGCAGGCCAGGTGCGGCCGACCGCGCGGCGACTGCAACGCTATCACAGTTTGGAGACGTCAACCGCTGTTGAGGCGGTTTCCGTTGAGGGTGGTGGTCCCGCCGATCGGGCGGGGCTTCGTGATGGCGACCTGATCGTCGGACTGGACGGGCAAAGTGTCGCCTCGGTGGACGACATCCATCGACTGCTTGCCGATGTCCCACCCGGATCACAAGTCGGACTCTCGATCCTGCGTCGTGGCAAGCGGCGAATGGTGCAGATCGTGACCGGTGAGATTTAGTGACTCTAAACCACCCCGTCGTTGGTTCCTGCAAGCTGGCGGAGATACTCTGTCTGCCCGATGTGATACGTGTCGTAAAAGTAGAGTCCGAAGATTTTTTGGCCCACCTCTAATTCAGCAGAAGTTTCGATCACTGTAGCGCGTCGCAAGCCGACTAGGATTCGCCCTAGCGCGCGGGTCGATCTTTCGCGTAGCGTTTCGAGAGGCACGACTTCTTCGGCGTCCTCGGTAATTGGAACTCAGCCAATCTCTTCGCGCATCCTCTCAGCACCACAAGGAACGGGCGTCTCCCCCAAGAGTTGCAAGACGCGATTTCGACCCACAGGGACCCCCAACACCCAATTCCAGCAGTCACCGCGGATAGGAGGATGCAATTGGTTGTCCGCATGAGAAAGCCCTCGGTTTGCCTTCGATTGCGCCTAAAATTGAGTTCAAACGCTTTGGTGAGTTGTTCTTGATTGACCATCGATTGCTACTAATGGGGGAAAGCATTGGGTGATTGTATGGATGAGCGTTCGTCACGTCAATAAGTGAAAAAATTGACATTGTAACGGGCTTGGATTAGATTCCTCACATCCCATTAACTTCAACTTAGTACGGGTGGAAAATGAACAGACGATCACGATGGTTGCAGTTGGCACACCTGACGATGGGAGGTGGCGATCATGGCAGCCGATACTAGTTCACGCGAGCGGCGCTTGTTGATGGGGTGTGGGAGTGTGGGAGGCGTGCTTGCATCCGCTCTATTGCGAGCCGGGCGAGAATTGACTATCGTGACGAACAACAATGAGATCACCGACGCCGTCAATGCATTCGGTTTACAGGTAAGGGTACCCAAGGGGCAGTGGAACGTACCCGCTCAAGTTTCTACCCTTCTCGGAGATATACGAGGACCCTTCGACGCCGTGCTGCTAGCTATGAAGGCGACAGATGTCGAACAGGCGGCGCGTGATATCGCCAGCTACCTTTCGCCTGAAGGATATGTGGTTACCCTGCAGAACGGTGTCGTGGAAGACCGGATCGCTGGGATCCTGGGGCAGGAGCGGGTAATCGGAGCGCTGGTTGGGTGGGGTGCTACGATGCGGGCACCTGGGGAATATGAGATGACCTCTCGGGGTGAGATTGTGATTGGTGAATTAGACGGGCGCATAACGGCACGCGCCCAGCGCCTTCTATCGACACTCGAAAGTGCGACAGCAACCACACTGTCGAATAACATCTACGGTGTGTTATGGAGCAAACTGGCGATTAACTGCACGATCACCACCCTCGGCGCGGTGACAGGTCAACTTCTCGGTCGGATGCTGAGTCGCAGGCGTGTCCGACGGCTCGCTCTGGCGATCACGAGCGAAGTCGTGGATGTCGCCAGAGCACAGGGGATTTCCATGGAGCCAGTAGGGGGAACATTGGACATCGGACGACTCTATCTCCCTCCCATGCGAAGAGATCGTGGATTTGGATGGGACATCCTTTTGAGACAGATCATCATGTTCGCTGTGGGTGTCAGGTTCCGCCGATTGAGATCATCCATGTTGCAGAGCCTGGAGCGAGGTCGGCGATCCGAGATCGAGTTCATGAACGGATACGTCGTCGAGAAGGGACGGGAAGTGGGCGTCCCTACGCCGGTCAACACTGCACTGACTTCTATGGTGCGGGAAATCGAATCGGGGGAAAGATCGATGAGCCCGAAGAATCTTGAGCAGCTGGTCCGTTAAGCATGTCGAACTACGGAGAATATCATGTCGGTGGACAGTTTTAAGTTTTTGCCGCGGTTGATCGCAACCTTTTATCAAATGACAGAGTGCGAGCCGGAGAAACCTATCCCCTGGACACCCGTTCCCCACCCCCTTGAGGCGTGTAAATTTGGCCTCGTGACTTCTGGAGGCCTTTTTCAAAAAGGAGTAGAGCAGCCATTTAATCTCGAACGCGAGCGGGATGAACCCACCTGGGGCGATCCCACGTTTCGTTCCATACCTGTCGGGATCAAGCCAGAGGACTTGGGCGTAAGTCACCTGCACATCAACCCCGAACCGATTCTTTCAGACGTCAATGTGGTCTTACCCTTGCGGCGGTTTCAGGAATTGGTGGCGGATGGCCGCATCGCGGCATTAGCAGATCATGCCTACTCCTTCATGGGTTACCAGGGCTTTCCACCCGATACGAGCGGCTGGAAGGAAACGTATGGGCCACAGGTGGCCGATCGATTCGAAGCCGAAGGAGTGCATTGTGTCTTGCTCACACCGGCATGACCGGATTGCGCCATCAACGTGCCCGTGCTGGCACGTACGCTTGAAGCTGCTGGCTTGGCGACGATCTTGGTGACGATGATGCCCTATTGGGCGGAGAAAACCGGCGTACCTCGCACGCTGGCAGTTGAGTTTCCCTTTGGACAGACCTTGGGTCAGCCCCACAACGTGGAGCAGCAGATGCGAGTTATTCAAGAAGCGTTGAGCGTGTTGGAAGAGGCTCAGGGGCCGGGCACGATCGTTCATTCCTCGGAAACCTGGCCTGTACCTCCAGAGGAGGCACAGAAGGTGTGGCAACCTCCGCATCCGGCCCCGATTATCGCTGAGATGGCGCCGCGCTTTCGAGAGATGCTGCGCAAGCGCCGGAAGGGCAAGTCGCGGGGCTTATAAGGATGAGAAACCATGGGCACAATCGATCACGTACGACATCTGGTTGAGACAATCGGCCCACGCGGCTCGACGACGGCGAAGGAAGCCGAGGCTTCACAGTACGCTGCAAAAGTTCTACAAGAGGTCGGCTTGGATCCCACTATCGAACCGTTCAGGAGTGCACGCTCGGCCTATTACCCTTTTGTGCTGTTCACTGCGGCTATGCTGGTTAGCGCATTGCTTCATTGGTTTGCAGGCCGCTGGGGATCCGTCGGTGCGTTGATTCTAGCGACATTGGCCTTCGTCTCCGTGCTTTTGGAGTTGGCTTTTCGTGGAAATCCCTTGCGCTGGGTTCTACCGAAGGGTCACAGTCAGAATGTGTGGGCAAAGATCCCGCCACGGGATCAACCCGGAGAGAAAATTATATTGATCGGCCACGTGGATAGCCACCGCACCCCGCTGATTTTTTCAAGCGAACGATGGTTGCGGTTATTCAGAGTGCTCATCCCGATTGGTGTGGTCTCGGCCTTGGCTTTGATCGCCCTCTTTGCCATTGGCGTCGCCTCACCGGTAGCGACATGGAGGCTGTTGTTCATACCCTTTGCGCTCGTGCTTCTTGGTATCTTCCTGCTCACGCTCCAGGCGGATCTTACTCCTTATAGCCCCGGTGCGAACGACAACGCTTCCGGAGTGGCTGTAGTTTTGAGCCTCGCAGAACGGCTCAAGTCTGAGCCGCTGACGCAGGCCAGCGTCTGGGTTGTGTTGTCTGGTTGCGAAGAGGTGGGATGCTACGGCGCCGACGCGTTCGCCCGCACGCACTTAGAAGAGTTGCGTAATGCCGTGTGGATCGCTGTCGACAGCGTGGGTGGGGCGCACACTGTTCCCGCGTATCAAACTCAGGAAACATTTCTGCTCACCACCCACAGCGACCAGGGCTTGCTCGAGATGGCAAGACACGTGACAAAGGATAATCCCGAGCTCGGGATTCATCCATACAAACTCTCTGGCGCTTACACAGAAGCGGCTATCGGCGCAATATATGGTTTCCGGGTGATCACTATGATCAGCTTCCGGATGGATGGCACAGTCGCGGAATGGCATCGGCCAACGGATGTCGTCGAAAACGTGGACCTGGATGTCCTCGATCGCAGCGAACGTTTTCTGTGGGAGCTTGTCCGTGAGATCGACCGTAATTCTGTTGGTGAAGCTCAAAGGTGAGGATAAAAAGTGGGTCGTATATTTCCGTTCCGTGATAGGTGCCACAGATCGATTGTAAAATGAACCTTCCACTGACCTAGTATTTGTGGGGTGTCTAAATGGGTAGGATCATCAGCGTCCATGAGTACGAGCTCAAGCCCGGAGTCGAGGCGAGCGCCTTCGAAGAGGCCGTCAAGAATGCGAGAGATCGGGGTTTGCTGCGACTACCTGGTTTAATCTCCTTCTATTTCCTACGAGGTGTGCGAGGTATCCGCAACGGGAAATACGCCGCGGTCTGGATATACGAGAGTAAGGAAGACTGGAAGAAGCTTTGGGGTCCAGTAGAGCGGCCTATCGGGAGAGAAGATTACCCAAGGGATTGGAGGGTATGGGAGGACGAAGTCCTGGCACCCTTCCTGGTATCCGATCCCGATGCGATCCATTTCACGTCGTATGAGGTCTTCTAATCCAAGGTGGGGCGATCTCAAGGTCGGTATCCCAATATGACAGTGTGGCACTTTCAACTACTTTTCTGTCATTGCGAGGAGCGGAGCGACGAAGCAATCTCCATGCTGCGGATTGGGGATTGCTTCGCCTTCGGCTCGCAATGACAAGACATCGTTAATGTCAGTTACCTATAGTGTGATGGAGATAGATGATGGACGAGAGCATGGATAAAGCTAAGTTAATGGCATCGATCCTGGCTGCGAGAGAGAAATTGGAAACCACGTTATCCCGCGTTCAAGAGGAGCAGATGACCGTTCCAGGAGCGATTGGGGAGTGGAGCGTGAAAGACCTGCTGGCGCACATCAGCGTTTGGGAAAGGCGCATGACGCTCTGGCTTGAAACGACAATGCGGGGCGAAGTGCCTGAAATGTTGCCGCCAGGATTGACGTGGGACGATTTAGATCAGTGGAACGAACAGACGTACCTCGAACTTCGTGACAAGCCATTGGAAGACGTTCTTCTCGAGTTTAGGGCCTCCTATGATGAGGCACTCGCGACCGTCGAAACTGTAGTGGAGGAAGACTTGATCGATCCCCATCGTTATTCCTGGCGCCAGGGTACCCCACTGTGGGAGATGGTCGCCGCGAACATGCATTGGCATTACGATGAGCATGAAGAGTCCATAAGCGCCTGGTTGGGAGATCCAGAAGGAGGTTAATTCCTCCATTTTGGGACAAAGGTTGGCAAGGAGGGATTATCTACGATTAGTTGCGATCCTAATTGTAAGATTTCTCGCAAGTAGAAAGGTGCGAACATGTCGAAACAGCTGGGTAGAAATTGGGCATTGCTCGGGGGCATGTTGTTGATGATTTTTGGAGTGGGGTGTGGTTTTTCCAGAGAGGTCACAATTGGGCTTGAGCATGATGGTCAGGAGATCCAACTCGACATCGGTGAGGTACTCGTGCTTGAGCTCGAATCCAACCCCACTACAGGATATGTCTGGGAGGTCGACGAGATCGACGAGATGCTATTACGGCTTCAAGGCGAACCTGCTTATAAAGCCTCAAGCGGACGGGAGTTTGTCGGTGCCGGGGGTGTTGAGGTCTTCCGCTTTGAAGCGCTCAGCAGTGGTGTAGCGGTTTTAGAGTTGATCTACCATCGACCCTGGGAAGAGGAGAAACCTATAAAGACTTTTTCCGTGCGGGTGGTGATGCAGTAGCGTCGGGAAAGGTGGTTTTGGGGATTAATCCATTAATGTGCCCGGCACTTCAAAAGTGCCGGGCACTTGATTTGAATGTGCATGAGCGACCTGTCCATCCGCATCACAATCGGTTAATATTGCCCGTATTGATAAAGGTTCTGAAAGTCTTCATCTCGATCCGATTACTGACTGAGGGGAAACCAAGGTGGCCGATACACGTATTGAAAGGTTGGCTGACGTTCTGGTTAACTATTCCACTGCCGTAAAGCCCGGCGATAAGGTAGCAATCCTAGGGAGCACATTGACTGCGCCGTTGATCAAGGCGGTATACGCCCATGCGTTGAAAGCTGGAGGGCATCCGTTCGCGCTGACGTCTCTGCCGGGCATTCGTGAGCTTCGTTTCCGCCACGCCTCGGACGAACAACTGGAGCATATTCCCGAGCCCGCAGAGGTGATTTATAACAAATACGATGTCGGCGTCACGATCTGGGGATCTGCGAACACGAGGGTGCTGCAGAACGTCGATCCGGAGAAAATGAAGCTCGCCAACCAGGCACTGGCAGATCTCACGAATACGATGTTTCAACGCATTGCGACCAAAGAGTTCCGTTGGGTGGGCACGCAGTTTCCTACCAACGCCGAGGCTCAGGACGCCGGGATGAGTCTTATGGAGTACGAAGATTTCGTTTTCGGAGCTTGTTTGCCGGATATGGATGATCCTGTAGGCTACTGGAGGCGCTTCTCTGCCTGGCAGGAAAGAATCGTTTTATGGTTCAAGGAGAAACAGCACATAAGGGTCGTTGGACCTGAAACCGATCTCCAGCTCAGCATCGTCGATCGCCCCTTTCTCAACTGCGACGGGCACGAGAACCTACCCGATGGAGAGATCTGCACGAGCCCTGTAGAAAATAGTGTGGAAGGGTATGTGTATTTCTCCTATCCTGCGGTTTATCAGGGTCGCGAGGTAGCGGGCGTACGTTTGTGGTTCGAGAAGGGGAAAGTGGTCAAGGCGAGTGCTGAGAAAGACGAGGCGTTTTTACTTCAGATCCTAGATACCGATGAAGGGGCACGCTTTGTTGGTGAGTTCGCCATCGGGACCAACGAAGGGATCAATCACTTTTCAAAGAATTCGTTGTTCGACGAGAAGATCAATGGCACGTTCCATATGGCCCTGGGAGCGGGTCTTCCTGAAGTGGGAGGCGAAAATAAGTCGGCCATCCACTGGGATATGGTGTGTGATCTGCGGCCAGGTGGTGAGATCTGGGTCGACGATGAATTGTTGTACAAGGACGGGGAGTTTGTCATCGAGTTCTGACCCTGACAGAGAGGGGAGCGTGGAAGAAAAAGCCTTTCAAGAATTCTATCCAGAGGAGTTAAGCTATTGCTATGGCTGCGGCAGGCTGAATGACCAGGGGCACCAAATTAAGAGTTACTGGGATGGCGACGAAACCGTAGCGACCTACTCCCCTAAGCCATTCCACACCGCCTTTCCTGGCTACGTATACGGGGGACTGATCGCTTCATTGATTGATTGCCACAGCACGGGGACGGCAGCAGCGGCGGTATATCGGGCGGAGAGCCGCGCCATGGATAGCGATCCGCCGCTGCGATTTGTTACAGCCTCGTTGCATGTTGAATACTTGAATCCCACTCCGCTTGGTGTGCCACTAGAGATTCGTGGTTCGGTCAAAGAGATCAAGGAAAGAAAGGTCGTCGTCGAGTCCAAACTCTTTGCCGAGGGGAAACTTTGTGCACGCGGGGAGGTCGTGGCCGTTCTAATCCCTGAGCACTTTTTGCCCTCCAAACCCTAATTCTCGATCCGAGTTCAGCGAGGGCGTGAAGACATCGATCCTTATGGTAGTTTTTCTCAAATGATTATTCGATCGATGCGCTGATCTCAGGATCAGCGCAACTTTTCATTCTTACATACAATAGAACCCTCTCATCCTCGAATGAGGAATGTTTCGCATGGTGATGAAACGTCTACAGAAATGGAAATGGATTTTCCACCCTTTCCTGTTCGCCTCCTACGCCGCGCTGTCGTTGATGGCCCAAAATCGAGCCCAATTTCAAACGCAGGGCGTGAGGGCTATGGTTTTATCGGTTTGCCTTTCGCTGCTGCTCTGGATCTTCCTCAGGTTGGTGGTCAGGGACATGGAGAAGGCGAGCTTAATCACTTCACTTACGGTAATCCTGTTCTTCTCCTATGGTCATGTTAAGAATGTGATCCTTGCCTCAAGATTACCGTTGGATTTTTTCGCGCAGGACGCTTTCTTGGCGCCACTTTGGCTGTTCATATTGGGGTTTTGGACGTATTGGGTGGTTAAAAAAGACATGAGCGTGGCTCGAGTCACGAGTTACTTCAATGGGGTTGGTCTCATCCTGATCCTCTTCCCACTGTATTCTTTGCTGACCTTTCGAGGACAGTCCGTGGCGGTCGATCCGTGGGTTCAACAATTTGTAGCGCAGACCTGGCTGGACAGTGATGTGAATGACTTAGAGGACCGGATGGCGTCCATTTCGACGGAGCCTCTTCCAGACATCTACTTGATTGTGCTGGATGCCTACGCCCGAGCGGATATCCTGGAAGAACTATACGGTTATGACAATTCCGACTTCATTGCGTTCCTGGAGGAGCGGGGGTTCTATGTTGCAGAGGGAAGCCTGGCCAACTACACGGACACGGAACTCTCTGTGTCGTCGGTCTTAAACATGTCTCACCTTAGCGACATGGCGACGTTTTTCCGTCGGAACGTAGGCGTTGACGATGAGGGCGTACTGCGGAATGTGGCCACGCAAATGCTCAAAGACAATCGTGTCCGAGACCTTCTAAATCAACAGGGATATTCTCTTGTAGTCTTCGACAGCGGTTATGACCCTACAACCATCGAGGACGCGGATGTATTCGTACAATCACTCGAAGTCGATGAGGCGGGTTTGTGGCAGGTTGGTTTTGAGTTGATGTTGCTGGATACGAGTTTGGGCCAGATCTACCTCCGCCTACGCGGAGAAGACTATGCCCCGTTGCAAAAGATGTTCACCGCTCACCGCGAGCGTGTCCTCTTCACCTTGGCGAACTTGGCAAAGTACGCCGATGCCGAAGGCCAATATTTCGTTTACGCCCATATCGTATCACCTCATACTCCCTACGTATTCGGCCCAAATGGTGAGGAGATCAAGGGTGTAGACCCTTACACGCTTCTAGACGCGCATCCTGGGAGTGAGGAGAACATCGCTCTATATCGAGGCCAGGTTCATCATATAAATTCATTGCTCATGCAGGCGATCGATCAAATTCTTGAAAGAAGTGATGTGCCGCCCATCATTATCTTGCAAAGCGATCACGGCGGTAAGGTGTATCGTGGACTCGACCCGCCGAACTCAATGCGCATGAATCTGTTGTTTCCGATTCTCAACGCCTATCATTTCCCGAACGGGAGATATGAGCAACTGTATCCCACGATCACCCCGGTGAATTCATTTCGAGTGGTGTTCAATACATTCTTTCATACCGAACTTGATTTGCTCGATGACAACAGCTATATCTTAGAGATCAAAGACGGTCGAGCCGAGTTCGTTGATGCTTGTGCCGTCTATCAAGCCTGTCCTTCTGAATGAGCCTGTCGACTTTAGCGTTGCAGCAACGGTTGCGAAGAAGGCAGATCGCTTTGAGTTTCGTGTCTGAAGTTGATTCCGATATGCGCTGTGAGGTTGCTAGCAATGAATGAAACGGAATGAGGCAAACTGCTTGAGGAGTGATACCGAGAGGTCACCGACCCACAAAGCGCGGAGCCGTGATCTGACAAGCGGAAGCATACACCGTAACATCTGGTATCTAGCGCCGCCAATGATGCTAGAGACGGGCATCATGAATGTCGCACAAGTGCTGGATACGTACTGGGTTGGAAAATTGGGCTCGGCCGCGCTCGCAGCGGTGACCATCAGCGTTACCATCCGTTGGGTCCTAAACAGCTTGGCGAACGGCCTAGGTATTGGCGGGATGGCGGTGGTGGCTCGGCGTATCGGTGCACAGGACCGTGCAGCGGCGGAGCATGCGACGCATCAGACCATTCTCTTGGGGGTATTCGTTTCTCTCCTGCTCAGCGTCTTAGGGTTGACTTTGGCACAGCCAGTGTTGGTCCTCATGGGGGCAGGAGAGGATGTTCTTCCGCTTGGGCTAGCTTATCTGCGGGTGGCGTTTACTGGTATTTTCACCCAGATACTGATCTTTGTCATCAACAGTCTATTCCGCGGCGCTGGAGAAGCGCGCATCTCCATGGGGATTCTTATTCTGGCAACTGCAATGACGGCCCTATCCGAGCCGCTGCTGGTCTTTGGTTTAGGCCCTATCCCAGCTCTAGGTGTTGCCGGTTCTGCAGCAGCCTATGTCTTGGGCTTTGGAGCAGCGCTAACACTACAGCTTGCGATCCTTTTTCGGAGACGTGCGCGAATAGGAATTCATCTAAAGGACTTACGCATTGATTTTCGCCTCATGTGGAGGATCGTGTGTATCGCATTACCGAGTACGATCCAGATGACGCTTCGTTCCTCTTCCAGGTTGGTGATTGTTGCGCTGGTAGGATTTTTCGGAACGTTCGCAACCGCTGGCTATGGTGTGGCAAATCGATTACTGCTCATCGCCCTCATTCCGGTCTTTGGATTAGGAAACGCTGCGGCGACTCTGGTGGGGCAGAATCTCGGGGCTGGTAAACCCAACCAGGCAGAACGTAGCGCGTGGTGGGTTAGCGTCTACGCAATAGCCTATATGGCCATCGCAGCGGGGATTTTATTCCTCTTTTCAGATGCTTTGATTGAATTATTTGACCCAACCCCTCAAGTCGTTTTTTTCGGATCGGAGTGCTTGCGCATCGTCGCCTTGTCCTTACTTGCCAGCGCCGCGGGGGTGGTACTCGCACGCGGATTCGATGGCGCCGGTAACACGATGCCCGCGATGGCAATCAATCTATTTACACTTTGGGGCATGGAGATCCCACTCGCCTTATGGCTGTCGCGGAAGTTGAATTTGGGTGTAACCGGAGTATGGTGGGGTCGGGCTCTCGCTAATCTGTCTAATGGTCTATTCTTCGCTTTTTGGTTTCGCAGAGGGCGCTGGAAGAAAAGAGAGGTGTGAGGCCTTTTACCGAGGGATCAGGAATATGATGCCCAGAACGCAGGATACCTCAAACAAGTCAGAACCGAAGCATTCAATCTTTGATTTTCGTCCAGCGGTTGACCTTGGTGCTCATCAGTCCTAAGTCAAAAGTTTCACTTTGGGGGAAATTCATTTTTGGCTGGGTGACATCCTTCGATGTTTTGTATATGCAACGCTCGAAGTCTTCAGGACACACGAGGGTAAGGTCATGGAGACGTCGGTTGTTGGAAGATCAACAGCCACGAGCCGGGGAACAACTCGCCACCGTCTCCAACACAGTCCTCGACGATAAGTCCGGTGACGGGCATCTCAGAGTCTACGAGCTGAATTGTGTAATACACGCCTTCAAGCATGGTGAAGTCCCCATAACCTATGCCCAACTCCGGTTTCAACCCGGTGAAAAAGTGATCCTGACCGTCGTCCCAGACGACCAGGGCTTCGACACCGGGCACGGGCTGGCCTGCAGCATCGAGAACCTCGACTTGTATGAGCGCTGTAGTTAGCTCAGGAGCGCACACTTTTTCTTTTTCAACCAATTCAAATGGGGCGCCAGGGGTAGCCGTTGGTGTTCTTGTGGGTGGAGGTCGTCGGGTTATGGTGGGAGAGGGTGTTGAGGCGATCCGAGAAGTTGAGGGGCCTGTCGGTTGTGAGGGTGTGGATGCTGGTGGTGTTGGTCGTTCCCCAAGTGCAGCTGCGAGCATGGCCAACGCACGGGCTTCCTTCTCGGGGAAGCCGGCCGCCAACCTGGTTTGCGCCAACTGGCTGAGGGTGCTGGCATGGTCGGGATCGTGAATGATAACCAGGCGCGCACGTGCACGCTCTAAGTCTCCAGTGCTCGAGTAGGCGAGAGCGATCAAGGTCAGCTGGTCAGACTTATAATCCTCACGCAAAGATGCGGGAGCTGTTTCCACGTACTCGACCGGATTGACGACCCATGCGTAATAAACGCCACCAGCGATGCCGAGCAGTACAGCGAAGGCGAAGAGTATCCAGTCGCTGCGTCTCATGGCCCTCCGATCTCCGGCGAGGGCAAGAGCGTACGAAGTTGAGTCGCGAGCCGGTTGAGGGTATCCAAATCTGAACGACTGAATTCGTTCTCGATCCCGTAGTCGATGGCCTCGAGCACGATGTTGAGGGGTGGTTGGGGGCCCAAAGCTGCGAGGCGCACGAGCGCCAGATCGAGATCCTGGTCACCCGTGTAAGCCTCTGCGACCATCAAAATGTAATCCGTCCGATAGTCAGCTCGCAAAGAGCTGGGTGTGGTGTTGATGTACTCCACGGGCCTGAGGACCCATCCGTAAAGCAAACCGATGATCAAGCCGAGGATCAACCCCGTTAGGATACGAACGAGCGCTGTGTTTTTCATCTGGGTGTCGTGGATTGTGCCACAGAGCGTAGCTCACTGCAACAGGTCCACTTGAGAACCTCACGAGTGCTCCAGCAGCCTTCCGCAGGTGAGTTCGGTTTGTCTTCTACAGATGCTCCAACGCCTACTCCCAGTGTATTGGGACAAAGGCTTACATCTACTAGACCCAGAACTCTGGTTGCGAACGGCTTTGCGGACCTCATTATTGCATGATTTTTATCCTCGGTTGGAAACGCACGACCCCCGCCGTAAAGAAAGAGGCGGGGATCGCCTGTGCTATAATCGCTGATGCCGAAGGTGGGAGTCGAACCCACACTCCCGAAGGAACGCGATTTTGAGTCGCGCGCGTCTGCCAGTTCCGCCACTTCGGCGCAAGATTAGTATAGCCAATCGGTTGTAGACGGTCAAGATTTGCGCTTCGAGGAGGTGGTTTCGACCTTCAATGTGGCGAACAAAATCTTGTACAAATAAAAAGCTGCTTGAATCCGTTGGGAAGATCGCCTTGTATCATGCGATCTTCTATTTATCATGAAGGGGGTCGTTGAATGCATCTGGGGATCATAGGACTTCCGTTCAGCGGTAAAACGACGATCTTCATCGCACTTACCGATGGGGATTTACCACCTGATATCAAGAGTGGCACGGGACGGATTGAGGTGCGTACTGCGGTCGTCGACGTCCCCGATCCTCGCCTGGACGCGCTCAGTGCGCTGATGAAACCTCGTAAGACGACATATTCGAAGGTGACATATGCAGACGTCGGCGGGTACACCGTTGACTCTGGGTTGTCAGGAGCGCTCGCTAACCAGCTTGTACAAATGGACGGCTTGATTCATGTCGTGCGTGCCTTTGAAGATCCAACGGCACCGCATCCAATGGGGAGCGTGGATGTAAAGCGCGATATTTCGACGATGGAATCCGAGTTTCTTTTGTACGACATGCTGACGGTCGAGCGGCGCCTTGAGCGGCTGGCTGAGGAGCGTCAGAAGGGGGTGCGCGACCGGGCTATCCTCGATAGAGAAATTGCACTCTTTGAGCGCTTGAGCGCGCATCTCGATGAGCAGGCACCACTACGTGACCTCGCTCTCCGGCTTGAGCAAAAGCAGGTACTTGCCGGATACGGATTACTTACGGATAAACCGCTTCTCATTGTAATCAACCTTGATGAGAGTAGTCCGCGGGTGGAAATGGATGCGCCAGGGGAGCGGGTGCATGTGTTGAATTTTTATGGCAAGTTGGAAATGGAAATCGCGCAATTACAGGCAGACGAAGCGTTGACTTTTCTCGAAGAATATGGGATCTCCGAGCCCGCTCGGGAGCGCGTGGTGCGGGCTTCTTACCACCTACTGGGTTTGCAGTCTTTCTTCACCATCAATGAACGTGAAGCGCGTGCCTGGACACTGCCTCGCAATGGCACTGCGCTCGAAGCTGCCGGCATGGTTCACTCGGATATGGCACGAGGTTTCATACGTGCAGAAGTGATCGGGTGTCAGGAGTTGCTGGAATTGGGTGGGTTGGCGCAAGCGCGGGCAGAAGGTAAGCTGCGTTTGGAGGGGAAGGACTACGTCGTACAAGATGGAGATGTGATATATATACGCTTTAACATCTAGGAAATAGGGATCAGGCACACAGGCACCAGGGCACTCAAGCAGCGGGGCGCCGGGGAAACACAATGTCTATTTGCCTAGGTGCCCAAGTGCCCAAGTACCTAAGCGCCTGTGTTCTTGATCCCTAACCCCTTTTATCTAAGGAGCATTACATGGCCGATCAGCCCTACATACAAGAACGCTGGAGCCTTGTGGATCTTTTCCCTGATCTGGATGCACCGGAAGTTCAAGAAGCTCGCGACGAGCTTGAGAAGTCTTTGAAAGATTTCGACAGCTACCGCGAGGTCTTGGCTGAGGACATGGCAGAGAATGATTTCCTCGCGGTTCTGCGTGCGTATGAATTAATAATCCGTTCGCTTTCGCGTTTGAGCGCTTTCGGTTCCCTGCGTTTTTCTGAGGACACACAGGATCAAGCGGCGCAAGCCTTCCAAGCTCAGGCGCAGCAATTATCAGCGCAAGCCGACAATCGTACCCTGTTCTTCAAGCTGTGGTGGAAGAGCTTAGAGACGGAACATGCAGAGCGGTTAATGGACGCCTCGGGCGATTACCGCTACTGGCTCGAAGCGCTACGACTACAAAAACCTTACACGCTGACAGAGCCCGAAGAGAAAATCATCAACCTGAAAGATGTCAATGGGGTGCATGCGTTGGTCACGCTCTATGAATCGATCACCAATCGCTACAGCTTCAAACTAGAGGTCGATGGGGAGATTAAAGATCTTACGCGCGGTGAGCTCGGAGTATATGTCCGCAGTCCAGACCCAGAACTGCGGGCTGCTGCTTACAAAGAGTTACATCGCGTCTACGAGCAGGACACGCCGATTCTGGGCCAGATCTATCAGTATGTTGCGCGAGACTGGAACAGTGAAGGTGTCGAACTGCGGGGCTATGCCTCACCGATTGCCGTTCGAAATCTATCCAACGATGTTCCCGACGAAGTCGTAGACATCTTGCTGGACGTCTGTAAAGCGAATGTGCCGCTCTTCCATCAATTCTTCGAATTGAAAGCCCAATGGCTAGGCGAGGATCGGTTGCGACGCTACGACGTTTATGCACCTGTTGCGAAGACAGAAAAGACGTACGCCTTCGGCGATGCTGTTGAGATGGTTCTCGAAAGTTTCCGGCAGTTCGATCCCCGTGTAGCCAAACTGGCGCAGCAGGTCCTGGATGAGCACCATTACGACGGTGAAGTGCGTAAGGGCAAACGCAGCGGCGCGTTTTGCGCCACGGTATCACCCGATCTGACGCCCTGGATCCTGCAATCCTATCAGGGGAAGCCGGATGATGTGGCGACGATGGCGCACGAGCTGGGTCATGGCATCCACTCCTTGTTGGCCAATCATCATACGGCGCTCACACAGCGCGCCTCCATACCGCTGGCTGAGACGGCATCGACCTTCAGTGAGATGTTACTTGTTGATACCCTCCTGGCACTGGACCCCGATCCGGAAGTTCAGAGAGATTTACTCTTCCGACAGATGGACGACGCATACGCCACCATCATGCGACAGGCGTATTTTGCTATCTTCGAGCGCGATGCGCATGATCACATCTCCAAAGGCGCTCAGGTAGACGAGCTTTCGGATCTCTACTTGAGCAACCTGGTCAACCAGTTCGGGGATTCACTCGATTTGAGCGACGACTTCCGCGTAGAATGGGTGGAAGTCCCTCACTTCTACTTTGCCCCATTTTACGTATATGGATATTCGTTTGGGCAGTTGCTCGTGCTCTCACTTTATCAGCGTTTCCTGGAGCAGGGTGAGGCGTTCAAGCCTGGGTATTTGGAGATCCTCGCCGCTGGGGGATCTGATTCGCCAGAGCGCATCCTCACACATGCAGGGATCGACATTCATTCGGCGGATTTTTGGCAGGGTGGCTTCGACGTTCTGAAGGCGGCTTTGGAGCGGTTAAAAACGATCGAGATCTCTGCCTAGCGTAGAAAAAGGACTTCCGAAGTCCGCAGGACTTCGGAAGTCATATCATAGGCGGAGAGGGTGGGATTCGAACCCACGGTGGCCCTTACGAACCACAACGGTTTTCGAGACCGCCCCGATAAACCACTCCGGCACCTCTCCGGGCTTACTGGCGATTATAGCGCGGGCCGGGTCAGATTTCCACCCGATCGCCCATCCCAGGGTAGTGGACTTTAGAAAATCCGCTCTCTTTGATGCCCTCTATCAGCGCAGCAGCGGCTCTGTCCTCGCCGTGAACGAGGAAGACCCCCTTAAGATTTTCTTTGGCTGTCAATGCATATTCGAGAAGAAGCTCCCTTCCTGCGTGGGAAGAAAGGCCATTGATGGTTACGACCTCTGCATGCACGTGATAATCCTCTCCGAAGATTTTCACCCGCTTTTCGCCCTCGGCTAGCCTGCGTCCGAGGGTGTGAGGCGCCATCCAAGAGGTAATGAGGATCGTGTTGCGGGGATTTTCAATGTTGTTGCGCAGGTGATGGAGGATGCGACCGACTTCCGCCATTCCAGACGCCGAAATGATCACCGCAGGTCCGTCGAGTTTGTTGATGGCCTTGCTCTCATTTACGGATCGCGTATAGCTGAGCAGGTCAAAACCGAAGGCGGACCCATGTGGGTCCGTTTCCATGAATTCTATGGTCTTCTTGTCGAAACTTTCCGGGTGTGCGCGGAATATATCCGTAACGTTGATCGCCAGCGGGCTGTCGACAAACACAGGGACCCGGGGAATGTCGCCATGCTCAATCATACGATGCAGGTAATAGACGAGGGTCTGTGTCCTTCCGACGGCGAATGATGGGATGATGACCTTTCCACCGCGCTCGACGGTGCGCGTAACCACGGCTTGAAAATCATCATAGGCCTTCTGTGGTGTATCGTGAGAGCGGTCGCCATAGGTGCATTCCATGATCAGATAATCAATATCCTGGGGGGGAAGTACAGGATTCCGCAAGATGGGCATGTCGAAGCGACCGATGTCTCCCGAGAACATCAACCGAACGTGTCGCCCTTTCTCTTCCAGGTCCAGAATCACACCCGCCGATCCGAGGATGTGGCCGGCTTCAACAAACGTGGCGCGTGCGCCCGGGATGGGATTGAAAGAGTCGTCGTAATCTTGATGGACTAAGAATTTTGTGGCGTATTCGGCGTCGGCGATCGTGTAAAGTGGTTCGACGGGGGGTTCTCCGCGTCGTTCCCGCTTCTTATTGACGAATTGGACGTCGGCTTCGTGGATGTGCCCGGAATCCCGCAACATGATGTCCGACAGATGGGCGCTTGCGCGTGTGGCGTGAATAGGACCCTCGTAGCCCTGCCGGACCAAATTGGGCAGGTTACCGCTGTGGTCGATGTGAGCATGTGAGAGGATGACGGTGTCGACGCTCGTGGGCTCGAATGGGAAATTGAGGTTCCGTTCGTAGGTTTCCTTCCGCCGGCCTTGGTACAGACCGCAGTCCAGCAACAGTCTATGTCCGTTTAGACTAACGAGATGGCGTGATCCCGTCACGGTTTGTGCTGCGCCGTGGAATGCAATGATCATGAATGCCTCGGATGATGGTCTGGATCTTCCCATAGCGTCTGAAGGATTTCTTCGCCGTAGTTCTTGAAACGCCATTCCAGCGGCGCCATCACTTTTCTAAGTGCCTCTAAATCATGAGGTGCGATTCTGGCGATCTCACGAAGGATTTCGCGGGGGAGCACGATGTCCGATTCGACGCTGCGTGCGCGTGCAACTCGTTTTCGCCATTCGTGCAAGGAGTCGAAGCGCAGTTGAACGCTCTCGTCGATGACGTTACTTTTAGGGCGCTTTGGAATGGGTGCCTTTAGGCCGATCTCGACGGCTTTGAGGATCCCCTCACCGTAGCGGCGAGTCTGACCTGCTGTCATGCCGGGAAGGGTGCTCAAGCTTTTAAGGTCTGTAGGGGCGTCCAATGCTATTGCACGCAGTGTGCTATCCCCTATGACCTTAAAAACGGGTCGATTCAGCCGTTTGGCATGTTCGTTGCGAAAAAGGTAGAGTTGGCGCAACACCGCCAATTGTTTTGGTTTAAGCTCACGTGTATTGCGGATGCGCCAGAAACCCTCGGGATCAAATCCGTTATCATGCGCATCGGCATTGGTGAGGTAGTCGCACGCTTCGCTCACTTCTTCCCAGCGACCGGCCTCATGAAGAGCCTCGGCCAACCGTTGGCGGAGTGGAATGAGGTAGTGAGTATCCAGGCGTGCGTAGTCCAATAATTTGGTTGGGAGAGGACGTTTTCCCCAGTTGGCACGTTGAAAGCGTTTGTCGATCTGAACATCGAATTCTGAAGCGAGCAAATCACGCAGACCACTGCGTTTCCAGCCGAGTGTCCGGCTGGCAATACGCGTGTCGAAGAGATTATTGAAAGTGAAACCGAAATCTCGCTTTAGGCAAACAACATCGTATTCGGCACCATGGAATATTTTTTCGATTTTTGGATCGGCAAAAATGGGGGCCAGGGGACTCATCTCAGTGAGTACGAGGGGATCTACCAAGTAATCAATCTCAGGTACAGAGAACTGAAGCAGACAGACCTGCTCCTTGTATGCATACATGCTGTTTGATTCAGTATCGACGGCCACGTGCGGTTGGACGCTCAAAACGTCGATCAAATCTGACAGTGCTTCGGCGTCTTGAACCAGGGAGGGGGGTGGAAGATTGGCAATTTTCATGGGCACCATTATACCTGTACCTTCCTGTTATGGTTGGGCGTCCATTGGGTAGGTAGGATTGTTGCATCTCCGAGGTAAAGGAGATGACCAGGATGTGCTTTTCGGTTGCATACCCAAAGAATATGCGACCGCGAAGAGGCTAAAATTGACATATTGGAGGACCTATGTTACTAATATTACCAGTTGATGAGTACGGGCAAATAGGACGTGCCACGCGCCTTCTGGCCCAGATCCAAATCATCGTTTTTGAAGAAGGAGCGAATTTATGACCGATGCCGATGCCCAGGCGCCGGCAGGTGAAGTTGCGCTCGCTGAGGAGATCGTCCCACGCGTCCCGTTGAGCAGGCGGGAATTTCTTTATTACCTGTGGGGTATTTCCATGGCCGTTTTCATGGCAGGCGCAGGTGGTGCGACTGTGTGGTTTACTTTGCCTCGGTTCCGTAAAGGTGAGTTTGGAGGTGTTTTTACCGTTCCGCTGAGCGAGATTCCGCCGGCGGATGCGGAACCCAAACAGTTCGCTGAGGGTCGTTTTTGGTTGGTTAATATTGGACCAGATGCTGTTACTGACCCGCGGCAACCACAGGATTATCCTCTCGAATCAGGTGTGCGGGCGATTTATAAAGTCTGCACACATTTGGGCTGTTTGTATAAATGGGTTACTACATATGATCGATTTGAGTGCCCATGCCATGGATCGAAATTCCTGAAAACGGGCTCGCGTATCGACGGCCCTGCACGTCGTAATCTTGATGTCTTTCCCATCGAGGTCATCAATGAAGCAGGAGAAGTCATCGCGCGCACTGAGCCATCCATGGGTGGGACCCAAGAAGGTACCCCTGTCCTTATCCCTCCAGAAGCCGCGGCCTTGCAAGTAGATACTGGACGCACGATTGTCGGTGCACCCAATTCAAAACGCGGCGGTGGGATTTAGTCCCTGGAGTCTGGCAATGCCTCTTTTTCGTTTACATCTGCCTATTCTGGACGACGTCAAGGCTAAAGGTCTGAGGAAAACGATCAACGACACCTTCGACGATGTCTTCACTCGCGCGACGGCGGGTCTTAACCCAGCGGATTTTCGATCCATGTTGCGCGACGACCCACCAGGCCGTCCCAATCCGCGTTTGAAGCCTCATTCTGAAGGCTTCTGGCTGCACATCCGTCCCACGTATTACCACAATCTGGTGACAGGCGTTTACCCCACGTTCAAATTGGGCTGGCTCTCGACCTTCTTCTTCGCTTTTGAGATTGTTACCGGCGTGTTTCTGATGTTCTGGTATACGCCTTCACCCTTGGTTGCCTACCAAAACATGCTAAACATCCTCAGCAACGTGCCCTTTGGACGTCTGATGCGTGACATGCATAAGTTGGGCGCAGAGCTGATGGTGGCGATTGTGGCCTTGCACATGCTACGCACGTTCATCACGGGTTCCTATAAGAAACCGCGCCAGTTCACCTGGCTTACAGGTGTCATTCTGTTGTTAGTAACCCTCATTCTCTCATTCTCTGGATACCTTCTACCATGGGATCAACTCAGCCTATGGGCGGTCACGATCGGCGCCTCGATGGCGGAAGCTGTTCCGCCTGAAGTTGTAGGCAGGAATTTGAACCTTCTGGTGCGCGGTGCGCCGGAGTTTGGGGCCAATGGGTTGCTGCGCTTTTATCTATTACACGTCGTTGGATTGCCCTTGATTGGGCTGATCGCCTTTGGAGTGCACTACTACAAGGTGATCATTCATGGTCATAGCTTGCCGCCAGGAGCGGAGGAGGTTGGGGAGGACACAGCCCGTCGGGTTCCGATGGATAAGCGTGAGTATTTCCTGCCGACGATTGTCACGCGTGAGTTGTTCTATGTATCTGCTCTGGTGGCATTGATGGTGGCTGCGGCTGTTTTCATCTATCATGCGCCGCTTGAACCGCACGCGGATCCACTGGTCACACCACTCCACACGACGGCGCCGTGGTATTTCCTATGGCTACAGGGCTTACTGAAATTGGGTGACAAAGTCATCTGGGGTGTAATCATACCTTTCGGTGTCTTAGCACCCATCCTGACGATATTCCCATATCTTGAGGTGAGCCCTAGCCGCCGCTATGGCGACCGCAGGATCGGTCTCTCTATCGCAGCGATTTCAGTCACTGCACTGTCGGTGTTGACTTTCATGGGGACACCGTGGTACGGCGTTGTGACCTCGCCTGAACAGGAGGCATTGGCCACGCTGCTTCCACAAACCCATCCTGGCCCGATTCGCTTGGCGGATTGGGATGAACTCGAACTCGGAACGTATGAAGCGCGCTCCTATGTCTCGGCCCCGACTCCAAGCCTGCACAAGTTGCTTGAGATATTTCACGATGAGGTCAGTTTGGTGAGAGGTCCTGAGCGGATAGATGCAGAGGGTTTCATGATCATTGAGGATTGGCAACCGGACTTAAAGAAAATCACTTTGCGGATCGTCTGGACCAAACCGGAAGATGGCAATCCTGAAGAGTTTAGCGAGACCGTTTATTTACACCGCAACAGCAACTACGGTCAGGGGGAATGAGCGGTGAAGTGGAACATTGCTTTGGGAACCCTTGGCATCGTCATCCTAATAGGACTCATGATGTTCGTTGGGATCGGCGAGCAGGATCGCATGTCGTCTTTCACGCGCTCGTACAACTCACGACAAGTGGAGGTTGGGGCGGCATTGTTTGAAAACAATTGTCGCTCTTGTCACGGCCCCCAGGGAAAAGGGATTGAGGGTGTCGCGCCTTCGATCAACGCCGCCGACCTCTTCAACGGACAGCGACTTGCGGCCATCGGGCACACAGGTGGCGTCGAGGACTACATCGCCGGTGTAATCGCGGCCGGGCGGCCGATACCCAGCGAGGGTACGCGCTACCCACAGCGCATGCCTGCATGGGGACAACGCTTTGGGGGTCCTCTGCGCGAGGATCAGGTCGATTCTCTCGTGACCTTTATCATGAACTGGGAAGAACGCGCACTAGCCGAAAGTGAACCAGCGCCTCTGCCATCTGGCGAGGTCGTCGGCACCGATATCGCGGTGAGTCTGCCCGTGGGAGATGCGGATGCGGGGAAGGCTTTATCAGCAGGCACACTAGGGTGCTCTGGATGCCATGAGTTGGCTGCCGTCGGACCTTTATGGGCGCCCTCCGGCGATGATCCCGGAATAGGGGAACGAGCCGAGTTGCGTTACTCGCAGACAGCTTACACAGGTACGGCGACCTCGGCTGAAGAGTATCTCATCGAAGCAACTGTACTTCCAAATGTGCATCTCGTTGAAGGGTATGAATCGAACGTGATGCCTGATGACTATGGTCGGCGTTTATCGGTGCAAGATTTAGCCGACTTGGTCGCTTATATGCTGAGCCTGCGCTGACCTCGAGGTGAAGAGATAAGCGTTTTGAGCGCCGCCGCCTCACCGGAGACGGCGGCGCTTGTTGCAAGAAGACACACCAAACGTCAAGTTCAATCAGTCCAATGTAGAGGATAACGAGTAGAATCAATGTGATACTACAAGGCAGCGATTGGAGGAGTAGGATGCGGGTTGGCTCGCGGTTGATGATTTTCTTATTCTTTTCTGCACTGCTTTGGGGGACTGCCGCGGCACAGTCAGGTGGGGATCCTGATCGAGGTGCTGAACTTTATATTCAATATTGCAGCATGTGCCACGGCCAGGATGGGCGCGGTCGCGTGGGCGCCAGCTTGGAGTTCTTTCCAGGTTTGGGCGTCGGAGAGGCGCTGGAGCAAGTCACTGCACAGGGTATCGAAGGAAGTGTTATGCTTGCCTGGGGTGAGGATTATGGGGGTCCACTCACCAATCAGGATATCGCCGACATCGCCGCTTATGTGAGTGCAGTTATTGGTGGCACGCGACCAATCGCCCCGGCACCCACGTACCAACCTCCGGAGATCCCCCCGCTACCGGATGTCCGCGGTGATCCGACCAATGGCGCCGTCGTCTTCCGAGATGATTGCGCAGTTTGCCACGGGGAACAGGCCCAAGGCGGGTTTGGCTGGCCATTGGCGAAGGATTGGCCAAGCAACCAACCTGAAGTCTATTTGCATCAGATCATCTCGCGAGGCGTCGAAGGCACCGCAATGCCTGCGTGGTCGCAGGCACGCGGGGGTCCGCTCGCCGACCAGCAGATCGATGACGTCACGGCCTACCTGCTGAGCCTGAGCCCACCGGCAGCACGTCCCACCCCTTCTAGCGTATCGGATGGCCCGCTGACGTTGTCTGTGAGTCTGGTCATCTTCGCGGTGATCGCTGGCCTGGTCGTTCTCACACTGGTGATTTACTACCGCCGAGCTTGAGGAGCGGATGCGTAGACTGTTGCTTTTCCTTTTACTCACGACCTTCTGGGTCTCCCTGGACATGGTGAGCGCTCAGGAAACCCCTTTGATTGAGAGTCTGGAGGTCGCCCTGTGGCCGGAATTCGATCGGCCGGAAGTGCTCGTGATCTATCGGCTCCGTCTGACGAGTGAAACGTCGCTACCAACGTCGGTGAGTGTTCAGATCCCGGCCGATGTAGGGGAACCGCACGCCGTAGCTACGGTTTCACTCGACGGTAGACTCCTGACTGCGGATTACGATCGTAACGTGGAGGGAGAATGGGCGTCCATCACCGTTGAAACGGAGAACCTGGAAGTATGGGTGGAATATTACGATAAACTCACAATCGATGGTGAAGAGCGGCAGTTCCGATTCGACTGGCCCGGAGGCGTTGAACTGACAGATCTCACCTACGAGGTCCAGCAGCCTGTTGATGCGTACGAATTCCAGATCACGCCTCCCGGTGAGGCTGAAGTTGGTGAGCTTGGCCTCACTTATCTCCGTGCAAACCTCGGTCCGATGAGTGCCTCACGGACGATTTCCATTGATTTGTCCTACCGAAAACCCAATGCGACGCTCTCGGCCGATAAAATGCTCCTTGGCAGTGTCCTTCCCGTCGAAAGCCTTCATGTCGTCTTGTGGCCTGAGTTTGATCGAGCTGCTGTGCTGGTGTTCTATAGAGTCCGGCTGAGTGCAGACACGCCGCTGCCGGCCACCGTCAGTTTACCTATCCCGGCTGGCGTTGGGGATCCACACGCGGTGGCGAAATGGTTCCCGGAGGGCGGGTTGGACGATCGCGTTCCCTGGATTCGCCAGCGAGCAGGGGATTGGGCCACGGTTGTCGTCGAGACAGATACTACGGGCGTGTGGTTGGAGTTTTACGACGATCTGGTTTTCGAAGCGGACGAGCGAAGCTATGTGTTTCACTGGCCTGAGGGAATCGAGATCGGATCAGTCAGCTTTGAGGTTCAGCAACCAGCAGCCGCGACTGCAATGTTGGTCTCACCTGAAGGAGCAGTTCTACAAAGGGACGACGGATTCATCTATCATCAAGGATATTTGGATTCCCGAATCCCCACGTCATCTTTCGACATAGTGTTTACGTATACTAATCCGAGTGCACAACTTTCCTCCAGCCTCTCGTCCACGGGACCGACGCTTGTGAGACCCGAGGCCACGCAGGGGGGCATTCCCGACATCCGGTCTTGGTTGCCGTGGATTCTTGGCGGATTCGGGATCGTTTTTCTAGCGGTCGGCTTCGTACTAATCCTCCGCCTGCGGAAAGAGCGCGCATCCCCCGCACCGCGTCCTCGTCGGAGGCGAGCCGCAAAGAAGCAACCCGGATCGGTAGCTCGAGAGATAGACGCATCGCCGCTGTTTTGCCATATCTGTGGGGCACAAGCTGTGGTTAGCGATAAATTCTGCCGTCAATGCGGCACTCAACTCCGGCGGTGAGCCTGTTGTCTTCTTGAAATAGTTTGCGTAATGGGTACATGATGTTGTGTTTCGGGTTTTGCTTCCTCAACGTGTGACATGGTGCTACACTTTTTAACCCAGAGGTCAAAAGGATCTGGCAAAGCATGCAGACAGCGTACATCGCGCTTATCTTCTTCGTGTATGGCCTGGCATTCTTCAGTATGGGCCTGGCGATCACTTTGGAGGCTGGTCGCGGCACTGATGAGAGGCTGCGTCATGCTTTGCGTCCTTTGGCAGGTTTTGGACTTCTTCATGGCACGCACGAATGGATGGAGATGTTCCAAATACTACAACTATTACCTGGGCAGGCATCCATGCCGCTCGCCTGGGAAAGCGTACGTGTTGCCCTTCTAGCGTATTCCTTTCTCAGCCTGGCAGCTTTCGGTGCGTCTTTACTGTCACGTGACGAGCGAACTCGACGTTTGAGCTTGCTGGTGCCTCTACTGCTGTCAGCCGTCTGGGGTTTCGGCCTCCTCATCCTGCGCCGTTACTTTCCGCTTGTAAGCGATTTGTGGGACGTGACCGACGTCTGGACGCGATACTCCCTGGCGATTCCCTCTGCGCTATTCGCTTCCATAGGGTTGATCGCTCAACAGCGGGCTTTCCGTCGGGCGGGGTTGGCGCGGTTTGGTCAGGATAGCCTCTGGGCGGCTGTGGCGTTTGCATGGTATGGGATTGTGGGTCAGACTTTTACGCGCCCAAGTCCCCTTCCACCGTCCCACATCATCAACCAAGTGCTCTTTCAACAGATCTTTGGATTCCCCGTCCAGCTCCTGCGAGCTGGCGCGGCGGGAGTTGCCGCAATTTTTGTTATCCGTTTCTTGCGTTCCTTCGAGGTTGAGACTCAGCGGCAGATCGCGGAATTGCAAGCCGAGCGTTTGGAGGAAGCCGAGCGAAGGGAAGCGATGCGCGGCGAACAATTGAAGAGAGTGGTTGCTGCACAGGAGGCAGAACGCCAGCGGATGGCCCGGGAATTGCACGACGAGACCGGGCAGGCATTGACGGCGATCGGGTTGGGACTGCGAGCCATTGACACCAATATCCGTCAGGATGTAGAGAAAGCCGCGCGCAATATCAAAAAGCTCGAAAGCCTCGTGGCTCACTCACTGGATGAACTTCAGCGTCTTATTTCGGATTTGCGCCCTTCTCACCTGGATGACCTTGGCTTGGCAGCAGCTCTCCGTTGGTACGCAGGTGAAGTGCACGCCCGTACCGGACTGAAAATCGATATAGAAGTCGAAGGAGAACGGCGTCCCATTCCCTCCGTCGAGAAAATCGGGTTGTTTCGTATCGCACAGGAAGCGTTGACAAACGTAGTGAAGCACGGAGATGCCGAAACTGCTCGTGTATACTTATCCTATGAGGAGGAGGGTCTGACACTTATAATCGAGGACGATGGTTGTGGATTTGATAGTGCAGTCCTTGCGCTGGACATCAATCGACCTTCCTGGGGCTTGATGGGAATGGAAGAACGCGCCTCGGAGCTCGGTGGAAGGTTTGATCTCAATTCTCAGCCGGGTGAAGGCACAAAGATCAAGGTCTTCGTTCCTTATTTAAATGAAATTGAGGGCGACAATGGCGATTCGTCTAATCCTGGTGGATGATCATGAAGTTGTGCGTTCGGGATTGCGTATGCTGCTGGAAAGTGAAACCGACGTAGAAATTGTCGGTGAGTTTGGCACCGCTCATGAAGCTTTAAAAGCGCTCCCATCCCTGAACCCTGATGTCGTTCTGATGGACATAGGATTACCGGACTTATCGGGCATCGACGCTTCCACAGAAATCAAACGTTTGCAACCCGATACGGCCATAGTGGCATTGACGATCCACGAGGATGAGGAATATTTCTTCAAGATGCTGGAAGCGGGTGCCAGTGGTTACGTCCCCAAGCGAGCCGCACCTGAAGAGCTCCTGACGGCCATTCGAGCTGCAGCAATCGGGGAGGTCTATCTCTACCCTTCGATGGCAAAGCTGCTGGTAAAGGATTATCTCACCCAAGAACCGCAGCCTCGGGGTGGTCAGACCTTGAATGGATTGACCGAGCGCGAGCAAGAGGTCCTGGCACATCTTGCCGACGGCGCTCTGAACGTTGAGATTGCAGAAACGTTGAGCATCAGCCCGAAAACCGTCGCACGCCATCGGGAAAATATCATGCGCAAGCTCAACCTGCACTCGCGAACGGAGCTGGTGAAATACGCCATTCGAAAAGGGATTATCCAAGCGTAACAATTCTTCTGGTTGTGAATGGCCCGACGTATTGCATCGTCGGGCCGTTTTTTTTCCGTGACTAGGTCATTTGACCCACAAACCGAAGATCCTTCAGGGTTCGGTCTGGGGCATATGTAATATTTTTCACAAATGGTCTAGGTTCTTCCCCCCATGCGAAAAATCGGGTGAGCGGCCGATTTACTCGGCATATTCCAGCCTCTACGATAGAAGTGACCCAGGTGAAGGATAGGAGCGTGTGGAATGAACACGATACTCGTACTCGTTTTCTTCTCTCTGCTAAGGTTGGCATTTCCTGTCTTCTTATTATTGATGCTCGGCACTTTATTCAATCGTCAGAGCACATCCAGTTCTTGAGGTAGGAAATGGAGGGCTTAGCCACACTCATTATCGGTCTGCTCATTCGCTTCGGGATTCCGATTGCATTGACCCTCATTGTTGTGATCTTCCTTCGAAGGCTTGATGCACGGTGGCAATCTGAAGCGGAAGGTCAAATCGCGGAACGCGGAAGCCTACTGCCACAAGTCCGATGCTGGGTCTTTAACGACTGTCCCCAAGAGGAACGTGACAGGTGTCGTGCCTACGCTGAAGCGGATACGCCTTGCTGGCAAATTTTTCGAGATGGTAATGGACGTGTACGTGAAAAGTGTTTGGATTGCGATTATTTCCGTTCGGTACCTATTCCCACTCCAATGAGATCGTCACTCCAGGAGATGCCAAAATGACACGACGATGGATCAGAATGCTCTGCTTTGGTTCACTGTTCGCTGTGCCAATATCGGTTATGGCATTTGCCTTCGTGAGAACCAGTGCCTCTGCACAATTCACCAAGCAGTGGACGGAGGATTGTCAAACCTGCCACTACGTTTTTCAAGAAACTTGGGAGGCGAGCGCTCACGGTCAGGCGGCAGTCGACCCTGCGTTCAGGGAGGCCTGGCAAGACCAAGGTGAGCCAGTGATGTGCATGGGTTGTCATACCACTGGCTTTAACCCCGAGACAGGCACATGGAAATCGGAAGGCGTAGGTTGTGAGGTCTGCCACAGCCCGATTCAAGAGAACCATCCCACAGAACCGATGCCCTCCGATCGGTCCGCAGCGCTGTGTGGCAATTGTCACACGGAAGCTTATTTCGCCTGGCAGATGAGTGGTCACAGTCAGGAGAATCTGGACTGTATCGCCTGCCATGATCCTCATGAAACCGATCTAAATGAGTATGATGATGCGGGCTTGTGCGCTGCATGCCACCAAACGCGGGCATCAGATTTCACGCACTCAGTGCACAGTTCGGAAGGGCTGACGTGTGCGGATTGCCACCTCGGACCGGTGGAGGGGGATACGGGTGAGGGACGCGCACTTCGTGACCACAGCTTCCATGTTCGTCTGGCTACGTGCACCTCCTGTCATGCCTATCAGATGCACGCACCTGTAACCATCCAGCCCGAGCCCGACGAGGCTCCAGAAGAAGCGGACTTTGCATCGGCTGAGATGTCGCTGATCAGTGATGAGCCCGGCCCGGTCAATCCTTTTGGTTTCGCTTTACTTGCTGGTCTGGTCGGGATGGCGTCCGGTATGATCCTGTCTCCGTGGTTGGAGCGGTGGTACCAACGCCTTAATCGCAGGGACGAGTGAGGTGCTGATGATGGAGAAAGAAACAGTTGATCGACGAGGTTTCATCAAGACGATCGTTACCGCCACGGCAACCGTCATCGGTTTCCGTTGGGCGAGGGAAGCGGCAGCCGCCGGTCCGTCCGACTCGAGTCCGTACAGCTGGGTGATGGTGATCGATCGGGCACGATGCAAGGGTTGTGGCAGCTGCACATTGGCCTGTCGGGCGCACAACGATGTCCCGCCTTGGATCTCGTGGAACAAGGTGGTCGAGGCGGGAGAGTGTGCGGGGGAGCCCCTCTTCGTTGCCAGGCCCTGTATGCATTGCGATCATCCGTCTTGTGTAGATGTGTGCATGGTGAAAGCCTCGTATAAGCGAGCGGACGGAATCGTAATGATGGATTACGACAAGTGCATCGGGTGTCGCTATTGCGAAGTAGCCTGTCCCTATCTGGCCCGTGCGTTCAATTGGAAGGCGTTTACCGAACCCAACCCGGCCGTCCCGGATTGGGGGCATCCCGAGGTGCCTCGGCGACCGCGCGGCGTGGTCGAGAAATGTTCATTTTGTTTTCAGCGCATCGACCGAGGATTGGCGCTTGGGCTGACGCCGGGGATTGATCCCGATGCAACCCCTGCTTGTGTGGTCGCTTGCCCGGTCGGGGGACGCAAGTTCGGTGACTCGAACGACCCAGATTCAGAAGTGAGCCGCCTGCTTCGAGAGGTGCCTTCTAGTCGATTGCGAGAGGAATTGGGGATGGAACCGCGTGTTTATTACCTGGAGGCGCGCAGTGAGGAGGTGACCGCATGAAGGCCGTGGCTAGAATGCCGAAATTCACCTGGTTCCATGTTTGGCTATTCATACTCGCAACGATCATGGTTGCCGGAGTGGTGGCGGGCGGAATTGTCTTCTACCGTGGCCTCTACGTTACCAACCTCAGCGACCTTGTACCCTGGGGGTTGTGGATCACCATCGATCTATCCGCAATCGCCTTGAGCGCGGGGGCGTTTCTGCTCTGCGCTGCCGTATATTTGCTCGGGCTCAAGCGCTATCAATCGCTTGCGCGCACAGCGACATTCATTGGTCTGATCGGTTACACCATGGCATTGCTGACATTGTTGCTCGACATCGGTCGTCCGGATCGCTTTTGGCATGCACTCGTTTATTGGAACCCGCACTCCGTACTGTGGGAAGTGACAATGTGCGTTGTCTTGTATCTGAGTGTTCTGATTTTAGAGACGGCGCCGATCCTGGGCCAGGCGAAGTGGTTCAAGCAGCGCTTGCCAGGTATAGCCAAGCGACTCGAGTCGCTTCATCGCTTTGCCCCTTACCTGGCTGTTGCAGGATTGTTCCTCTCGATGTTGCACCAATCGTCGCTCGGCGCGACATACGGCGTACTCAAGGCACGCCCCATCTGGTATCGGCCTGGATTGTCGGTTTTGTTCATCATCTCGGCCGCAGCGGGAGGGATCTCCCTGACAACATTAGCGTCCATGCTATCCGCACGGCTCACGCCACGCGCCCGCGTGGACGACCGCTTACTCGAGCGCCTTGCCTATGTGGTTGGTTGGGTGCTTCTTGGCTATCTCTATTTTCGCTTCTGGGATGCGCTCTCGATGACCTACACCTACGAGCCTGGCCGAACAGAAGGACTGGCACTGCTCACGACAGGGCCCTTGGCTTTCAACTTCTGGTTCGGCGAGATCCTTGTGGGTGCCCTGTTACCGGCTATCCTTCTGCTGAACACACGAACCCGCAACACCCCCGTTATACGGATGATCGCACTGGCGATGGTTGTGGGAGGAGTGGTGGCGTACCGCTGGGACATCAACCTGGCAGGAACGTTGGTGGTGATGAGTTATTTGCCGCACGAAATCGTAACCAGGTACACCCGCTACGTACCTTCCTTGATCGAGATCCTGTCAGGAGCTGGGGTGATTGCGTACGGACTCATGGCGTTCACGCTCGGCGTGCGCTATCTAAACGTGGTCGACCACCGGGTTGTGGAAGAACATGAGGTAGATCTTGCGTTAGCCCCAGGCACAGCAGATTAGAAGCCGTTCCATTAACAACCGACATTGGTATATCGTTATAAAAGCAGGTTTGTAGAGATCGGGTGTGGGAGCCCGATCTGCTCTTTTTGTACGGTTTTCCATAAGGAGTTCACACGTGGAGATGGGTTTTCCTCAACATTAAGAGGCACGTCGGCATGGATGGGTCAATATGAAAAAGACCGGGCAGGAAACTGCCCGTTTCTCAATCAGCCCTAATTGTTTTAATATAGGTTGCGGACGAGTCATTGGCGTGTGCCTTGCGGGATATCGATCTGGGGACATCCCATTGGTTCGGGAGTCACCCTTACACAGGCAGCCAGAAGCATCAAATAAGTGAATGGGGTTCTCCTTTGTATAAATACTTCTCCTGCGCTTTAGATTCGTCAAGGATTCTAGTGGATCTAAGCCACGCGTAGTAGTCATCAGCTTTGACTGGTCGGCGGCTTAGGGTTGTCATGGCATGCTATGCTGAACCAGGTTGGCTTAAATAATGAAACAGGGCCGCCATCAGGGCGACCCTGTTTTTCGAACAAGTTATGGTTGCGTCTGGACTAATCAAACGCTGCCAAGCTCTCTTCGAGCAGGGCCTTGATGTAGGCTGGATTATGAACACCACTGCTGGAATCCTCGAGGACGATGAGAATCCAATTCCACGCGGCTTGGGCTTGCGCCGCGGGGTATGTCCCCGGGTTCGGATGTCCTTCATGAATTAAACCCGCAGCTTCGAGTTTCTCACCAAGTTCAGCAGCCAGCTCTTCGACCTCGGTTTGAACACCGTTCAAATCGAAGTCTTCGAGGTCAGTATGGCAGCCCGTGCAAGCTGATTCATCCGGCTCAAAGGTGTGGACGTCGCCTTCGCCTAAGTGGCAGCTAACGCAGGTATCCTCCACCATGGAGTAATGCGCGCTGGCGCTTCCTTCAACGTCACCAGCGCCACCAAGGCCGAGCAGCACCGCGCTCTGCGGGCCGTGGTGCGGACCCCAGTGAGTGCTGGTGATCTCGATCTGGCCGTCGACTGCTTCAGCAATCTGGCGGCGCGGCTGGTGGCAATTGGAGCACAGGTTGCCCATGCCGCCATCGAAGGTCGTATCTTCAAAGGCAAAGAGCGCAACCGGGTCCGTGGTTGTAAGAGCCCAGTCTGCAGCAGTGTAACTGGTGTGGATCTGATGGCAGGCGCGGCAATCCGGCCGGCTCGGGTTCGGATCTGCTGACTCCTGTTCATCTCCAGGGGTGACTCCTGCTGCAATCGCGTCTGTGAAGCCGCCGCCAGAGTGACAACCGGAGCATCTTGTCCTAGCACCCGCATATGCGGTGGCGTGTCCAGTCGCATGAAGGGTTTCTGCGAACGCAGCCGCCTTCCCGGCTATCACATTCGTGTCGTTGTGGCACTCCAAGCAGGTAAGCTCGGCCATCTCACCTGGCGGGCCGGGATCACCCTGCGGACCTTGCGGTCCCGCGGGGCCGGTTGCGCCAGGCGCACCCGGTTCTCCGGCCGGTCCTGCGCAGGCTGCCAGGACAAGTGCGACGCCAAGAAGTAGCAGACAGATGAATGGGGTTCTCCTATGCATAAGCATTCTCCTCATGTACGTTGTTCATTCTTGTCTCTCTTCTACTCGATCCTCCTTATTATGTTGACCTCCTTTCCTCATCTCAACATTGATTTGTTAGAGTCGTTTCATGTCTCCTGGTTGTCTCAAATGTCATTCTTCGTCGGCGTTCGAGGCTCTGTTGAGAATTTCGAGAAGATCCTGAACCTCTTCCGCTTGGTGCTGCTGGCTGGTCACCACCAGGAACCCTTGTTGTTCAGGGTCGAGACGAATGATCTTCAATCCTGGGATATCTTGCAACATACGCTCCAAGGGGCAATGCTTAGCGACCTCTGCGTCGGTCGCATCGAGGATGACAGCCGATGGCGACAGGGAGGTGATCTCCGCAAGGGAGTCTGGCAGGCGACCATCCACGACGTGCAATTCGATTTGCCCGGCGTGTTGTTGTAGCCGGCTCAGTACCCCTTCGGAGTAAAGTGAGCGGCTCGATAAGACCACCACTTTAGCTTTCACCACCGGCTCCTCTCGTAGGAGCACGCCCATCCTGCTTAAGATTAATGGAAGATGAGTGCAGCAGACCAGACCCGGCTGGCGAAACGACCACCCTACTTTGGGGTGGGAAGGAGGCTGCCCAAAACTACCCTTTCGGGCGGGAGGAGTTGCCCCGAATTCTGGATATCGGCGGTCAAAGCAAGTAGCGATTGTGAGGATTAATGGCCTGAAGAACAGCTGGGTGATTTAACCGGTCTGCTCGTCCGGGCTTTGATCTTCGGGTGAGAGAAGGCCAGTCCGAATGGCGTAGGCGACGGCTTCGGTTCGGTTTTGGACAGCGAGCTTTTGAAAGATATTTTTCATGTGGTACTTCACAGTGTTCATGCTGATGGACAGCGTCTGTGCAATGGCGCGGTTGGAAAGCCCCTGACTGACCAGTCTAAGAATTTGACGTTCACGTCCGGTAAGTAGCTCACGGACCTGATCCTCTACCGAGGAAGGATCGGCCAATTGGGCTATCAGCCTAGCGGCTGTCTTCCTGGTGATGGCTGCTTCACCATCTTTCAGACCGGCAAGCATCTCCAAGAGCTGGTCTGCGTTCAGGCTTTTTAAGAGGTAACCGTGCGCGCCAGCACGGATGGCCCGGTGGAGGTCAACATCATCATCGGAAACGGTGAGGATGACGACCTTCGTTTCCGGCACGGTGGCGCGTATTTGCAGCAGCGCTTCGTGGCCGTTCAGCTTGGGCATGGTGAGGTCCAACAGCACCAGATCGGGTCGCTTCGTGTGTGTCATTTCCACCGCAGCCTGGCCGTCTCCGACCTGGCCGACGATTTCATAGCCCGCGGCTTCGAGCAGGCTTACCAGGCCATCACGGAAAAGGGAGTGGTCGTCTGCGACAAGGACGCGCACGTTCAGCTCTCCAGCGGTAGGCGGATGGTCACGCGTGTGCCACTGCCTGGTTCGGAATCGATCTCCAGGTCGGCGCCCATAACTTCGGCGCGTTCGCGCATGGTCGCTAAGCCGAAATGCGGTTTTTGTTCGACGGGTGGGTGAAGCGTGTCAAAGCCGATCCCGTCGTCACTAATAATCAATTGGAGTGTGTGATTTTCAATGGACAGTTGGACCCAAGCCTGACGAGTGTTGGCATGCTTGTGAACATTTGTGAGGGCTTCTTGTGTGATGCGCAGCAGATGTAGTTCGCTCTCGGGGGAAAGCATATGTCCAGGGTCGTCCTCAGGTAGCCGTAACTCGACCGCGATGTTGCTCAATTCACTGAACTTGGACGTGAATTCTTTAAGCGTAGATTCAAGCCCACCGTTTCTCAACGTGCTCATTCTCAGCCCTAGAATCGCCGACCGGACTTCGATGAGTGATTCGCTCGCCGCATCCGCAAGCTGTTGGAGTTGATCCTTCGCCTCATCTACATGATTGTCCTCGAGCATGAGACGGACCGCGGTCGCCTTGGTGTTGACGTAACCCATCAGCTGGGCGATGCTGTCGTGGATTTCTCTAGCGATGCGCTCGCGTTCTTCGACGATGGCGCGCCATCGCAATTCGCGTCGTGCCTCCTGCTCGCGAACATGGTGCTCTAATTCCTCCGCCATCCTGTTGAACGCACCTGCCAGTTCGTCCAATTCGTCTTTAGGAGAGGCCGAATGAGGCAGGCGGTGGTTGAATTCCCCTCGAGCGAATGCGGTCAATGGCGAGCGAAAGTCTTCCACACGCTTTACGACCAGCCAGTGAATGAGTATGAATACACCTGCTGTAATGACCAACGTACTTCCAACTGCGACGATCATGTCCGTGCGTAAGTCGTTGAACAGTTGGGTTCTCGTATCAATGAGGGAAACATCGATAAGCAAGACGCCGAGGTGATCTTTTTGTGTTTCGTGGCAGGTAGTGCATTCTGGTTCGTTTTCGATCGGCGTCGAGATGCGTAGGGTGCCCATGGGGGAGGTCAGAAGCATCGTGCGAGGTCGAGTCTCTGCGAGGGCATTGTGGCACTCGCGGCAACCCGCTTCGTCAAGCTGATGGATACGGCCGAGATCCTGCTCGGCGCTGTCCTGGGCTACCGCGCCGGCCAGAGAAACGATTTGCACCCGTTGGATGGTTTCCATCTCGGCTATGTCATCCAAGACCTGGTTGAGATGTTGCTTGTCGTTTTCCAGCATGGGGTATTGCAGCCCGCCAAGCGCTACCTCACCGATGTGCATGGCAGCGAGTTGAATTTGCTCCTCGAGGAGCCTGCTTTCGCGCCAGTAGTGTGTGACCGAAAGTGTCGCCAGTGCGATCAAGACAGGAAGGGCGATCACCAGCGCTACGCGTGCACGCAGGCTCTTTCCGAACGGTCTGAAGCGGGGAAAGAATTTCGAGCTCACGATAAGTCTTAATTGTCTGGTGCGCCAGCCGCTATCCAATCGAGTACGATCTGAATCTCCGCTTCTGCCATCAGTCCAGCGGGAGGCATGATGGCACCCTGGGTTTGTGTCCCCAGGATCTTTTGGGCGAGCAAGCTGTTCTCGACATCACCTGGAATCACTACAGGTGCATTATCACCCGTGTTAATGACCGCCTCGTAGCCGGAAGCATCCCAGCCCCCTAAGGCTCCGTGACATATGACGCATTGTGCTTCGAAGATGGGCATTACATCAGACGCAAAGGATGGGATCCCACCAGCCTCTTCCTCTTCCTCTTCAACTTCTCCCAATTGGCGAGTGAAAGCCACCAGTTGTTGAACCTGTTCGGCTGTCAGGATTTCGCCCCATGCGATCATGGCTGCAGCCGGGTGACCCTGATTGATGATGTCAAACAGGTCCTGGTCTGTGACCCGGGCTTGAAAGTCGGGATCACGCAATGACGGTCCAAGAATGCCTTCGCCATTCGCCCCATGACACTGGGCACAAAGGGCAGCGAAGATCTCAGTGCCCCCTAACGGAACAACGGTCGCGGCTACTTCAGGTGGAAGCTCCACAGGTGGATTTGCCTCCCACATGCGGATGTACGTGACAATAGCGTCAATCTCGTCATCGTCTAAGGGGCCGCCAAAAGCTGTGCTAAATGGCGACATGCCAAAGTTAGGTTGACCTTGAGCGAGGATGGCCCGTAACGTCGAATCATCGCGTGTCTTCAGGTATTCGGCAGTACTGATGGGAGCGATGATATCACCAGGACGGGATGGATTAGGTCCACCTTCGCCGAAATCGCCGTGACAGGTAGCACAAAACTGGGTGTAAAGTTGCTGGCCGAGTTCAAAGGGTGCCCCGCTCGCAGCACTTATGGTGTAGTTCACCAATGCGTTTAGCTGTTCTGCTGTCAGCACATCCCCCCAGACCGGCATGATTTCGTGTGTACCTCCGCCGGCGATGACCTCGCTAGCCTGGGTGTGATCTTCGGCTATGGGGATGCGATTACCATGGCAAGAAGAGCAATATTGCTGGAAGAGCGTATCACCTTCAGGAACAGCGGCTGGATCGACCACGAATGCGGCGAGCGTATTTAATTCAGAGGCGCTGAGCATGTCTCGCCATGGAGGCATCTCAAGGTGAAGGCCTCCTTGGCTGATGATGGTACGAAGTTCATCCTCACCGCCTGAGAAGGCAACAGAGCGACCGTGACAAGTAGCACAATTGGTCGCAAACAAGCGTTGTCCATCGGGGGCGACCAGGAAATTTAAAAGGGCCGTACGCTCTGTCTGACTCAAAACCTCAGTCCATAAGGGAATTTCGACATCACCGTGGGCAGGATAAAGGGTACCTTGATCTAAGGCAGATTTTAGTTCAATGGGATCGCCCGCAACCAACTCAGGGGCTTCATGACAATCGCTGCAATTGTCTGTGAAGAGCTGGCTACCTGCGGGAGATAGGATGAACCCGGCCAGTGAATCAATTTGATCGGAGGTAAGGTCTGCGCTCCAGGCTGGCATACCTTCGTGCTTACCTTGTGCAATCAGAGCGTGCAAATTGATCTCTGGTGAGACGGTGATCATGCCTCCGTGACAAGGTGCACAATTCTGAGCGTACAATGCCGCGGTCTGATCTCCCAGGGTTGTTTCAACGGGTGGAGGCGCCTCGCGGATTGACAGGATGGTTAAGGCAACCACACCGATAGCCGCCAAGGATGTCACCCCAACGATGAGGGGTCTGTACCGGAAATGCCGTCGCGGACCTCTATCCAAGAAGGGAAGGCCGAATAGGAACAGGAGGGCCAGGGTTGGAATGACAAAGACGCCGATGACTTCTAGTTCGCCGGGGAAGTATTTGAGGAGTTGGAATAGGAAGAGAAAGTACCACTCAGGTCGCGGCGTGTAAGAGGTGTCGGCGGGATTGGCGCGCTCTTCCAAAGGGGCGCCAACGAAGTAAGCCAGAGCAAAGAGGATGAGAAAAATGAGCAGGGAAATTAGAGCGTCTTTGAAGAGCAAGTCCGGGAAGAAGGGAACCCCCTTTTCCTTCGCCTCCTGGTATTCTTCCAAGTAGGTCCGTTTTTCTTGCTCGTTCATGGGTTACTCCCCCCTCCTTGGGACTGCACTGATCCCGATGCGGACAACGAGATACAAGTGGATGAGGGTTAAAGCCAGAAGGGCTGCTGGAAGGAACCAGACATGAGCGCCAAAGAAACGGGTCAGAGTCACAGCAGTGAGTTCTTCTCCGCCGCGCATGATGCGCAGGAACCAATTACCGACAACGGGAGTCACCTCGGCGATGCGCGTGCCGATGATTGTCGCCCAATATGCCTTCTGATCCCAAGGTAAGAGGTAGCCGGTGAATCCGAAGGCAATGACCACAATTCCTAACAACACACCCGTGAACCAGGTGACCTCACGGGGGTACTTATATGCACCGTGGAAGATAACCCGCAACATATGTAAGATGGTCAAGATGACCATCGCACTAGCTCCCCAATGGTGAAGGCCGCGAATAAGCCAGCCAGCCGGTACCTCAGTGGTGATGTACTGTACGCTGTCATAGGCGTGATCTGGTGAAGGGACATAGTAGATGGTCAGAAGAATCCCGGTTACCGCTTGATTGATCGCAGTGAAGAGCGTGGCGCTTCCAAGCGTGTAGAGCCAATTGACCTTGGGGATTTTACGCAAGAAGATTGCATCCCACACTTGTCGCCACCCCAGACGTTCGTCAAGCCAACTCCCCAACCGACTGACCATCTTAGCCTCCCAGGATATGCAACTGTCCGTCCTCGACTTTGACTTCGAAGCGATCGAGTGGCCGCGGCACTGGTCCGGAGACGATGTTCCCATTCTTGTCGAAAACACCATTGTGGCATGGGCAGAAAAATCGCTCTCCGTCTGCGATCCAGCGGACACGACAACCGAGGTGGGTGCAAATGTTTGACATGGCGACGTAGTTGCGCTCATCGTCCGTCAGGACGTAAACCGAAAGTTCCTCCTCGTTCACGATCCAACCTGTTTTACGCTCAATGCGAACCTTGAAAAGCGTCGGAGTCCCCGGTTCGATCTTTGCTGTGGAGCCAAGCCGGAGCCATTCTTGAGGTTCCTCGCGTTGCAGAGCCGGGCCAATGAGGTAGGCGATGGCTGGAATCCCTAATCCAGCGCTGATCAGAACACCGATGGCCCAAGTAGCCAAGCTGAGAAATTGTCTTCTTTCGATCTCACGATTTTCGCTCATCACTGCTCTCCGAAAGAACCATGAAATTACTTTCCCATTTTACCTCTCTGGTGCACCAACAGTAATCCATTCGATCAAACGATCCAGTTCTTCGGTGGTCAATTGGGCAAAATGGGGCGCTTCGGAGGTGATCTTTTGGATCGTTAGGCTTCCCTCCGGGTCGCCGGGTAGGATACCTGGGCCGCTTATGCCACCGCGGATCAATGAATTGTAGGTCGTTACCTCGAAACCTTGAACACCGTCCTCGCCATGGCAAGCTCCGCAACGCGTTTCGAGGAGAGATCCGATGATTTCATTATAGGTCAGGTTACCGAAAAGAGGTGCCTCGGTGATCACTTCTGGAAGTTGTTCCAGTATGATTTCACGCAATCCTGGAGCATCGAACCCCGCGAACTCGTAGACGCTGCCATGGCAGGCGCTGTTGGAACAGAAAGAGATGTTGGATAGACCGCCTGGATCTTCAGTCGTGTGACAATTGGCGCATGTCGCGTCAAAGACATCGCGATGCATGCCGATCCAATTTGGGTTGAAATGTGATTGAGGTTCAAGGCCGCGCGTGACCTCGATCTTGGCTACAAGGTCGGATGGGTCGGTGACGACAGGGACTGAGTGACACAGGTTGCATTCCAAACGAACGCCTTCGTTCTGCGCGTTCAAATGCTTCCCGTCATGACATCGAAAACAACCTGGCGTGTCTTGATGTCCCATGTTGTTTGGGTGCGTGTTCCAATCTGCGTTCTGCTCTGGGAAGACGGAGCGATTGTAGTAGTCTTGCAGGCTGGAGATGGCGGCTTGGATTAGGTCATTGTTCTCGTCGTAGAAATCCGCATGGTAGGCTTGGTAATAGCTCTCGAGACCCGCAATACCATTTACGGCCAGTTCATTCGTGGCATAGGGAGCGCGCAATACCTCTAAGCCCTTACGCCGGATCTCAGGAATGGTGGGTGAGATGATTTTGCGTGCAAGCATCTGATCCACCGCGGCTTCCGGGGTAAAGATGAGATGGGTGATCCGATTGTGGCACGTGATGCAGTCCATTAACTTGAGGTCTTCCGTTTTGACTGTGGCCGAATCGATTTCATATTCAAGTTCGATGTAGTCTGTCGCGCTCCCATCCTCCTCGATCACGCGAATGAATGGGATGGATTGTTCTTCCGGGTCATCCGCCATGAAATAGACCTGGTTTTCGATATGCCAGTGAATGCCGCGGCCCAATCCAAGACGCTTGGTACCACCGCCTGTCTTGAGGGTAAGATACGTGCTTAACAGCGTATTATTCAAGTCATTCTTGAAGTGCTTGATTTCCCGCAGGCTATCGTCCGAGAATTTCTCCGGGAAGTGGCATCGTTCACAGGTTTCCCGAGCTGGTCGCAGGTCGTCTGCACGGATGGGAAATTCATAGGATTTAAAAGCTAGTGAAATGATGTGTTTGATGTCTCCCACCTTGCGGGTGAAGCGGGTGCCGACGAAACCTCGCCCGATATGACATTCGACACAATCAACGCGCGCGTGTGGGGACACAAGATAGCTTGCGAACTCCGGAGGCATGGTATGGCAGACTGTGCCGCAAAACTCGGGGGAATTGGTGTATTCCCAGGCATACAATCCGCCAACAAAGACAACAAGAGTCAGCACGCCCATGGCTAGGTAGGGAAGTAAGCGGATGGTGAAGCGAGAATCTGGTGGTGGAAAAAAGAAATTACGTAAAGTGCTTAGTATGCGGCTACGTTTCATTCTAACCTCATTGCAATACAGCTTTGCATTAATTCTCTGGGGCGCCTGCCTCTATCCAGCGACGCACAGCGGCTAACTCGTCCCCGCTCAACTGGCCTGGGTGGTCTCCAGTTGCCTGTCGAAAAACCAGCAGGCTGGTTTCAGGATCCCCAGGTACGATGGCTGGACCGTTGTCACCCCCTGCGAGCGCGGCTTGGTAGTCGCTTAAGTTTAACCCGCCGAGACTGTTTGGGTCTCCATGACAGAGCCCGCATTTCTCTGTAAAGAGCGGAAGAAAACCTTCCCAGGTGGTCGGCAAATCAGGCGCGGGTGGTTTCGAAGGCAAGGGGGTTGGTAGAGGGGTAGGCGTGAGCGGCGAATAAACGACGACCTGTTCTGGTGGTGGGAGGGTTTTGATGGCCGTCTCTTCAAAAGTCGTAAAAGCGTAAATGGCTATCAACATCATCACAGCGATCACACCGTAAACAGGCATGAAGATGCGCTTCCGGCGCGCTAAGGCGATGGGATCCAATGGCCGTTCCGCCACCCCAGCTTTCAAGTCGGCCAACTCCAGAGGATGTTCCTCGATCATCTCTTCTTCGCTAAGGAAGCCGGAAAACATGCTTTTATTAAATTGCCGTATATGTACGTGGTAAAGGTGCCAGACAATGACGGCGAGTACCGCGAGTAACGCCTCGCCGCCGTGGGCTGCTTTCGCTGCGGGAATAACTTCCCCGGGTAGAATGCGTGTTGTCGCGATGGGATTCCACATCATGAACCCCGTGATAGCCATCAAGACCGTACCCCAGACGACAGCCCAGTACTCAATTTTCTCTTCGAAGGTGAAGCGTCCCTGATGCGGTTTGATCTCACCGAGGCCTAGATTGTAGAGCATAGACTGGATGGCCTTGCGGACATCATCCAGGGCGGGCAACATGCTTGGGCGCGAGCGTCGCACGAATAGTTTGTAAGCGACGATGCCGATGTGATACACCGCTTCTAACATCATCATTGCGGCGGCTAAACGATGAATAATGCGTACACTCTCAATTCCGCCGAGCCGGGCGATGATCCATTCAGAGATGGGAGCGGTGGCGAATTTCTGCACAAGGCCGGATACTGCCAGGGTGGAAAAGCTAGCAACCAAGAGCCAATGTTCAATGCGATCAGAAATTGTGAAGCGGAGGATCTTGTTGGGTGTTTGATCACTCATGGCTGCGCTCCCTGCGACGGTGGAGAATGCGTCGGGTGCCGTCTGCGACGACAAAAATAGCCATGGCGCCGATCACACCGGGGATGAAAATCGAGTAGAACAAATTGACGAAGTAGACCAAGGAAGCATGCTCAGGGCTAGGAACGTAGTGGCTGAGCCACGATGCCGGAAAGTTGATGGATGCATCTGGATGGCATTTCTGGCAGGTCGAAAGCAGGTTCTTTTTAATGACCGTGCTCTCAGGGTCGTCGACCTGGCGCATATCGTGGACGCCGTGACAGTCGATGCAAACAGGCTTATTTGTCTCCTGGTCTGGGGTGATCTTTTCAAATAGGATGACCGTCGTACCATGGAAGTCTGCGACGTAGGTTTTGAAAACGTCGGTGCTTACGCCATACCGTTCCATCAAGTCGGGATCCGCGTGGCAATCGGCACAAATCTGCGGCGAGAACAAATGGAAAGGACCGGTCGATGGCCCTTCAACGTTGTGTACACCATGACAGTCAGTACAGGTCGGCACATCCGGGTTTCCCTCGCCGATCAGCGCTGAGCCGTGGACACTTTCTTGATAGCGGGCATAAATCTGTGAATGACACCGTTCACATGTTTTTGGCACTTTGCTGAAGGGGATGTGCGGTGATCCGATATCGTGAGCGCCGTGGCAATCCGTACATACTGCCGCTTGCTGGTTGCCCCCGGCGAGTGCTTTCTGATGCACGCCGTCGAGGGCAGCGTCGTACTTGTCTTTGTGACATCTTGCGCAAACAGTGTAGAGTTGAAGATTGAATTCCCTACGGGTCGTCGCCGTGATCGGTTCATGTGGATAGCCGCTGATGTTCGTGTGGCACTGAACGCACGCATAACCGAGCCTGCCGTGTGTCGCCGTATTGTATGTGATGTGATCGACAGTGAGATAGAGCTGTTCACCCGAGGGCAGTTCGGTCTGCATGCCCGGTGTGTCGTGACATGCAAAACAAACTTTGTTGTCCACGAATTGAGGCGGGGGAGCGTTCTGCGCTTCAGACACTATCGCAGGTCCGACAGCAGATGCGGAGACCACTGTAGAAACCAATCCCAAAGCAAGCAAGAGAGCAAGCTTTGACTGCATGCAATCGTACTCCTGATCATCGGAATGGCTTTGGGTGTCGTTGGTGAGTATATTCCACATTCCGAAGAAAGTTAAGTCAGATATCCTAGATCGATGTTAATCCACTGCCATCGGCCGGTTCAGGAAGCTTAGCGCCTGCCTGGCCGCCACTAGGGCATACTACCCAAATGGCATGGGTAGCCTACCCCATATAATCTTATATCTTTCGATTTTTTCTCGCGCGTGGGCTCTGTCATGGGATATTGTGATAAAAGTCATTAGTGCATCCACGACCTGTTTGCATGGACTAAAGATTGGATTGCCACAGTTGCATGCATTATCAGCGATCGTGTCTTGGCATGAGTCCTTTTTCGACCTCGCGCTCGGCAAATATTGAGATGGGCCTGAGCGGAACGAAGAACTAAGGATCTCATCTTTGTATTCAGAAGAATAAACTTCCCGAAGGGTGAATTGCGTAAAAATACGAGCCGGGGCATGCCCCGGCTCGAAGCTTATGTCCGCACGCGTGAAGCGTACTATGGTGCGCTGTGGTAACCCTGGGCAGTCTCGGCCAGAGCCTCAAGCGTCCGGGAGGCACCGGCACGGCTGCGCGTGGCTCCGGCGATATGGCACGACTGGCAGGCGTATTGGATGGTGAGATACGGCATGGTTTCGCCACCGTCCTCACTGAACTGGGGAGCTGCCGGATCGTCGTTGATGGCAAACAGATGCGAGCGGACATCGGCGGTGAATACGTCTAGGTTGCCCCAAGCCGACTTGGACATTGGGGGCATGTGGCAGTCTGTGCAGGAAAGAAGCCCGGCCATTGTCGAAGACTTCTGGTTGGCTGCCTGCTCAAAGTGGCAATCCTGACAGTCGTTCCAAATGCCCTTGCTGGGGTTGAGTTCCTCGTCGGCGTTCAAGGCGCTGGCGTGGGGGTCATGGCATCCTACGCACCCGATGGCGAAGTGCTTGGAGGCGTACAGTTCCTCGGCCTGCTCGTGATGCCGCGTGAAACCGCCTTTGGCGTTGACTGCGGATACCGAACCTCGGATATGGCAATCACCACACAGTTGAGCGGAGCGGTCGATCTCCATCGCTACACCATAAGGATCCCCAACATGGTTGCCACCTGGTCCATGGCAGCGTTCGCATTGGACGCCGGGCTCAGCCCAGGTGCCCGTAATTCCTTCGAGGCCATCCTGGTGTCCGCTTGGTTGATAGCCAGTGGTGTGGCAGGGGCCGCAGTCGTATGGTTTCTGCTCCCCGGGGTGGTACGCAGCCCAGCCGGCATCCTTATCGACCTCATCGTTGGGGAAGTTGTATTGGGTTGTAGCGTCGGCGTCTCCGGTAATGATATAACCATCCAAGCCAATGAAGCGCGCCTTCCAGTTATACCCACCGATGACATAGGTGACGTCATCCCATGTGAAGCCCTCAGGGACTTCCAGAACTTCAGTGTAAGGATAGGTTGGTGGTTGGCCATCCACAACCTTGTTGAGCTTGAAAGGATGCCCGGAGAGGATGAACTTGTTGTATGTCCCCTCATGACACCCACCACAGGTGGCACTCCCGACGTAATCAGCGCCGGCGGCTGCTATATCGGCAGGCTCTGCCGCCGCTCCCGGTGGCCCCTGTGGTCCTATCGGACCCGCCGGTCCGGCCGGGCCAGCAGGACCTTCCGGTCCCTCTGGTCCAGCACATGCAGCAAGAGCTAAGGTTGCTAGTGCCAGGAGACCCAGCCATTGGAGTGTTTTTCGGTGCATGTCGCATTCTCCTTGGTAGTATCATGCGAGTGGATTGAGTCAGCGACTCAATGCCTCCTGAAACTTATCGATACGACCTCCTTTCGAAATATGAAGCGTAAAGAACGGCCCTTATCAATGTCGATTTCACTGCTCAAGTGTGAACTAAAGTCCCCGGGTGGGTCAAACTACCCACCCATGTGGGTAGTTTACACCATTTTGTACTGTGTGAGAAAGTGATATAAGGCCCCTCTTTATGGACGACCATGATCAGGTTGAGACCGATCACGATAAGCCCAATCGTGATGGGTTTCGACTTGATATGCAATCTTCTTCGAACGAATGTCGACCCTTTAACGATGATATATTTCGTGGTTGTTCAAGGTACCAGTAGAGAAATCGTTATCGTGACACCCTCGGTACCATCAACCAATACCAATGGGTTGTTGCTTAGACGCTGCCCTTGCGTTCACCAACCTTTCGTTACTGCCATTCCTGAAGCAACGCAATGATGGCTTGAACCTGGTTCAGATCCAGGCGTCCTTCGAAACTGGTCATGGATGTCCCTGGACGCCCATCAAGGATCAAGGTGGCCAGCGCTTCGTCGGTTTGCTGTGTCACGAAGTCGTTCGATCGCATCGAAGGGCCGATACCGCCCTCACCCTCCGCTCCGTGGCAGCCAGCACAATACATTGCATAGAGTTCCGGGCCGTCCTCTTTCGAAGTATGTAGAGCATCGGGTTGAGGAATGGATACAACTTCTCCTCGGCGCCATGCCCCCAACAGCGCCACGAGGTCATCAATCTGGGAGGGTGAGAGCACGGTTCCCCAGGTGGGCATGCCTCGGTTGGGCCGTCCTTGGCTAATGGTTTCTTGGAACCATTCGTCGTCGAAGCTGTTGAGCAATTTAGAGTCATTTAAGGCTGTGGCGAGATCCGTCCCACGGCCTTCCAAACCATGGCAAACAACGCAAATTGATCCGAAGATCTCGGCTCCTCGTGCCACATCTGGCTCAGGCTTTACGGAGAGCACCTCTTCCTCTCCAGGTTCCCATGAACCCATGTAGGCAACAACCTGCCTTACCTCCTCATCCGTGAAGGGACCACCAAAAGCTTGCGACCAGGCTGGCATGCTCGTACCCGGAATACCGGTTCGCACAAGGTTGGCGAGTTGATCGTCGCTCACGTTTTCCAGTAGGTCTCTGGTGTTCAACGCAGGGCCGATGCTGCCTTCGCCAGTCTCGCCGTGGCAATTGGTACAGTTAGTCTGGTAAAGCTCTCCACCCGCTATTATTGCTTCCTCAAGATCGGCAGCCGCGTCGGCTTGCAAGCGAACTGGCTCTCGCAGTTGATAGATCTGGAAAGTTACCACGATGGCGAGTGTCAGGAACGTCGCCGCGGCCAGGAGAGCGTTGTGACTCTCATATCTGGGCATTGTTTCGCTCACACCTTGGTCGCTTGGGAGGGATCAAAATGTTGACGCTCGATCGGTCGACCAGTTTCGACAATGACTTCGCCATCCACGATCTCGATGGGGAATAGATCCAAAGGGCGAGGTGCGGGACCACCGGTCACCTCTCCGGCGCGGTTGAAAAAAGAACTATGGCAGGGGCAGTTGAACTGGCCTTCCTCCTCACGCCAGGGCACTGTGCATCCGAGATGCGTGCAACGGTGCCACAGTGCCAGCAATCCTTCATCTTCCACGTGTGAAATATAGAATTGGCCTATACCTATATGGCGAACACTTCCAGGTGGAAACTCGGCTACCTGCCCTGCAACGACGCGACCACCGAAACCGCCGGTCTTGATCCTCGGCTGAAAAAATTTTAACAGCGCCAGCGCGGCTTGTCCGAATAAGGCAGCTAGAGAAGCTGCCCAGGTAAGGCCCAGGAACTGTCTGCGATCGATACGAGACGGTGAACTGGCCTTCTTCTCACCCATGCTGTCCGGCCTCCAGAAGCAAGATCAGAGCCCCTCGAGTGGGTTGTACCCTCCGGGCATCGCCCAGGGAAGGTAAAGTTTGAAACCCGGACCCCGAAAGAGAAATCCACTGAGCGTAAAGACGATTGCCGAGGTGATCATCACCGTGAATAGTGTGAGGATAATCTCGTGGCGACTGGGTCGTGAACGTATTTGGACCACAACCGGGAGCATCACTAACAGGCTGAGAATAGCGGCAGGTAATAATCCCTGAGAGACCCATTGTGGGCTTGCTTCGCGAAGCAGCTCCCGAAGGCTGAAAGCGTTATCCAGGATGATGAATGCGGGCATCACGATAACTGTGTAGAGTGAGGTGCGGGTGACTGTTCGGCGACCACGATCGGAGCCAAACCATCTTCCCACACCCTCGCGGCTTGGGTCGAGGTACGGTAGAAGGAGTAAAAACCCAACCAGAAGACCAGGGATGATCACGCCGGCGAGAGTCGGGTGCATGTGCTCCAAGAGTTCCTGAAGGCCAACGAAATACCATGGAGCTTTGGCTGGATCAGTGGTCACCATTGGATTGGCGATTTCCTCCAAGGGCGCTTGTTTGATGAGCGAAAAAAGGAACATCGCAAAGGTTATCCCCAGAAAGAGGACCACTTCCCAGAGGAACACCACCGGGAAGGAAAAGACCGTGTTTTCAGGCCCTTGGTCGGCCTGAGGGGAGGTGCGGTCCATCACACCCATTAAAGCGTAGGACTTGGAGGGATCGGCTGGAAAAATCTGATCTCCAGTGTTCTCAGTCTTGCTCATCTCCTTCGTCCTCCAGGGCTACAACGGGATCGCTGATCGCCAATCCTCCATCCTTACGAATTCGCCAAAAGTGAATTGAGACCAACAACACGAGAGCCAACGGTAGGATAGCGATGTGTAAGGTGTAAAAGCGGATCAAGGCTTCCTGCCCTACAGTAGTCCCTCCCAAAAGCAATGTGCGGGAAGCAGGACCGATCAATGGTATATAGCCGGCGATGTTGGTGCCCACTGTGATCGCCCAATATGCCAGCTGGTCCCATGGAAGCAGGTAGCCGGTGAAACTTGCGCCTAGAGTGAGCAGCAGGAGAAAGACGCCGATCACCCAATTGAACTCGCGTGGTGGTTTGTAGGCGCCGGTATAGAAAACACGAATCATGTGAAGCACCACTACCAATACCATGCTGTGCGCTGACCAGCGATGCATGTTTCGAGTGAATTGACCCAGAGGAACGGCGAACTGGATTTCTTTCATCGTCGTATATGCCCGTTCCACTGAGGGGACATAAAAGAACATCAGCAACACACCGGTGAAGATCAATACTCCGAAAAGAATGGTCGCCATGATCCCCAGCCCAAAGCTGTAAGACCAACGCAGGCTTCGTCGGCTAACTTTTACGGAGTGGATATGCAAGAAAAGGCTGCTGGTCACCACAAGGGACTTGTCAAGGGGGTTATCGGGCCAACCGTGCCGTACCACCGACTGCCAAATACGAGAATTTATGACCCTATCTTGAGATCTCTTCAAAAGGCTCGTAGCAGTTGGGGCCTTTTCGTCTCCAAGTTCATCCATTACACGGTATCCTCGTAGATTAGATCTTCACGAAAATGAAATGAATGCATCACAATCGCCTCGGTTGGACAGCGAGCGGCGCAAAGTCCACAGCGAATGCACCGCGTGGGATCAAAGAGCATGGTCGTTGGTTGTTGTTTCTTATGCTCCTGGAGAAGCACCGCCATGCGCTCATCCCCTTCCAATTTGTGAGCCGGCACTAATTTGAGGCTGTCCATAGGACACACGTCAACGCAACCATTGCACAGGATGCAGAGCTCGCTATCGAAGATCGGATTGAGAGTACAAATCAGACAGCGAGCCGCCTGATCTTGGGCGGCCTTCTCTTCGTATCCTATCTCCACCAGAGATACGCCTACCCTGCGGTCTACCGGGAGGCTGGGCGGCTGTTGTCGTTGGTAGCGAAGGTAATTTCGTAGTGGTCCTTTATCCGAGTAGGCTCGGCGATCGATAGGTGTGAAAAAACCGCGCCGACGGAGGCGCGGTCGGCGTGGATGCAGATAGGCATCGATCCCGGCAGCCGCTCGTTGACCATCGGCGACGGCGTTGATGATCAGACGAGGACCGAAGGCGATATCCCCTCCGGCGAACACACCTTCTGCCGTGGTAGCCATGGTTTCCGCATCGACCTGGAGGGTTCCGCGAGGGGTTAATTCCAGACCATCCTCCGATTGAACCCAGTCGAGATCCCCAATTTGCCCAATCGCAACAATCACACTATTGCAGGTCCACACATGCTCTGTACCGGGTGAGAGATGGGGGTTAAACCTTCCCTCATCGTCGAAGGCTTGTGTGACGACCAATGTCTCAACACCGACAGCATGCTGACCATCGCCAAGAATACGAATTGGAGCCACGTTATTGTGGATATTGATGCCTTCGGCCTCGGCTTCTTCTATTTCGTAGGAATCGGCCAGCATCTCATGTCGGTCCTCCACCACCAAGCAATGCACTTCTTGGGTGGTGCCGAGGCGGCGCGCTGCGCGGGCGACGTCGAGGGCAAGTTCCAGGTCGCCGCCTGATTCGGCCGGGTGGCCCAGGCGAGCGGCGGTTCGGGCTACATCCATGGCCACGCTGCCCCCGCCGATAACCACAATCCGCTGTCCTAAGTCCAGGTTGTACCCCCATTTGTTGACGTTGAGCAGGAAATCCACTGCCCGCAGGACGCCATCCAGCTGCTCTCCGTCAATGTTGAGGGATCGGCTGTGAAAAGTGCCGATGGCCAGGAAGATCGCATCAAACTCGCGTTGCAAGTCTTTTAGGGAAAAATCCTCTCCCAGGGCCTTCAGGTATTCGATTCGGGGGCCTAAAGACAGAATGGCCTCAATCTCCATTTCGAGCAGCGCACGCGGCAGTCGATATGCAGGCACACCGAGACGAAGCATACCCCCTGCTCCGTCTGTGGCTTCGTAGATTGTCACCTCGTATCCGAGCAAGGCCAGATCATGGGCGCAGCTTAATCCCGCAGGACCTGCGCCTACTACCGCCACCCGCTTCCCTTTCGCTCTATGCCGATCCGCAGATCGCAGGCTGCCTAGTCCTGTCGGGAGCCTGGTGTTGCCCAGATCCAAATCGCCTGGTCTGCCAGCATAACCGGGCCAGGCAGGAGGTCGTCGAGACTCCGCATCCTCACCCAGGTACACCCCATAGCGATCGTTAACGAAACGCTTGAGCGCTCGGATAGCGACTGGTTCATCGATCACCCCCCGGCGGCAAGCCGCCTCACAGGGGGCGCCGCACACCCATCCACAGGTGGACGCAAAAGGGTTTGTCTCGCGTGCGATAAGGTAGGCCCGTTCGTAGTCCCCCATGGTGATGGCGTTGACATACGCTCGACCATCGGTACGCACTGGGCAAGCGTTCTGACACGAGATGCTCTCTTGATAGAAACTCAGGTCTGGCACCTTTACCCGGTAACTATTGCCAGGCATACTTTCTCCTGAAAGAGTTTATTCGTGCGCATTCTTCGTGGTTGAGAATGCATATCTTCTGCAATTTCAAATTCTAGAGCCCATCTGCCAATGTAGACGGACCGGATCGGTGAATACATCACTCCAAGTTTGGTCCTAGCGATCCCATATAGGTGATCACCTGCCACTTCTCTTCCTCAGAGAGCGATTCGCCAAACGCGGGCATACTACCTAATCCTTCTGACACAGAGCAAAAGGTGCGGCTCGGATCGGCTTTCATCGATATGCTCACCTCTTCAGAGGTAAAGTCGGGAGTGTTGGGGATACCTCCGCTCCCATCCGGACCATGACACATAGCACATTGGATCAGATATATCGTTTGTCCAGCTTGAACGGCTTCAGGATCTTCCCATGCGAAGAGGTTGGTTTGATCGGTTGCACATGCCACCTCCTCTGTGGGTTGGCTGGGTTGCGTCTCCGCTGCGAGATCAACTCCCACTTCTTCTGATAGGGTCGGGTCATAGCTGAAACTGCGAATGTAGTCTATGACAGCCCAACGGTCATCTTGGCTCAAGAGGGACTGCATGGCCGGCATCGAACCACGCCCCTGGGTCGTGACCAGATACAGGTCGCGCGGGGCGAGGTTGTCCATCTGGCGTAAATCGGTGAAGTTTGCCGAGCCTAGTAGCTCCCCAGAACCATCCTCACCATGACAGGAGGCGCAATTCTTATCGTACACTTTCCGGCCTGTTTCCATGGTTTCAGCCGATGTGGAGAGTCGCCACACGAAAAATACGCTGTCCCACCGCTCATCGGAGCTGAGGGTCTCTTTGTATCCCGGCATCGATCCCCGCCCTTCCGTCACCGCGGCGTAAAAATCGGCCGGGACTTCTCCGCGCATGTAATCCAGGTCTCTGAAGTTACGGGCAGCCGGCACTGTGCCGGAGCCGTCTTCACCGTGACACTCGGCGCAATAGGTGGCGTAGATCTTTTCTCCCTCGGCCGCTGACGGGGGTCGCGCCGGGTAGCTCAGGACGGCGAAGGGTGGTGTCTCAGTTGGTTGACTGGGGCCAGAGATCTCCGTAACCGGAATCAAGGTGGGGATTGGTGTAGGTCCCTCCGGAAGAAGTCTTGGAGGCGCACATGCAGCGAGACCCAGGTAAATTAAGGCGGTCGAAGTGAAGCGTAATACACGTTTTCGGGACACCATATTGACCGTCTCCTACTCATCACTTGTTGGCAGGGTGCGTATATAGTTGATCACATCCCAATGCTCGCGGATGGTAAGGTTTTCAGCGAGTGCTGGCATTTGGCCGAAACCCTGTCGAATGGCGAGGTACACGGAACCATCAAACTCAGCCGCCGCCCTGGATCCGGCGAGGTTTTCCGGGGTGCGGGGAAAGAATTCCGCCAAGGGTCCATCTCCGTGTCCAAGATCACCGTGGCAAAGGCTGCAGTGAATTTGATAGAGGATTTTCCCCCGTTGAAGGGAGATTTCGTCGCTCGGTATTGGATTCACGGGAAATTCCTCCGGGATTACTGGCTCGCCCTGAATCGGCACGACACCCTCGGGTGGGCTCAAGCGAGGGCTCTCCTGATAGCCCACAGCAGGCGAATCTTCCATATCCGTAGGGAAGGGAACACGGATAATTTGATACGTAAGCAACAACCCTATGATGAAGGGAGCGAGTCCCAAGCCGATGGTGATCAAACCGCGGCGGGTACGAGTGCTCACAATAGCTGTAACTCCGGTCTGTGAATTTGGTCGCCTCCGTGCTTCTCAAGCACTTGGCGAACATCTTCCTCCAGATTAGGTGGGAATTCCACTAACACGGCCATGTGGCCGTCGGTTACCAGCTTGTGATAATACTTGGAGCCAAACTCGGGAAAATCCATCTCCCACAGCACTCCCAAGAAGGTGGTGATGATGGTGGCCATCATGGTGAAGACGAAAGTGATGATGGCAGCAGGAGGGAAACCTACAATCGGGTGTCCTCCGACGTCTAGGCGGTAGAGGTGGGGTGTGATGACAGACAAGAAGAGCCCAAGGACAAACCCGCCAAGGGCTCCGATAAGTACGATATAAGGCAAGCGCAGCCATTCGATATGGCGACCCAGGGCCCCTTCAGGGTAGGGAACGCCGGACATCACTGTGATATGCTCGTCGTCTACCCCGGCTTGAAGCAGTGCGTCGATGGCATCGGCCGTGTCGGTTGACTTATCGAAGATCGCCATCAATTTGCCTTCTTCACCCATCCCAACACCTATTCGATCTCCGCCGCTGTCGGCACCAGTAGTCGACCGATGCGGCGCAAGCTGTAGCGGAGTCGTCCTTCCTTGATTTCCCAAACGGGTACGTAAGGCACAATTCGAGAAAACAACGTGTAGAGCAGCATAAAGCCAGCGAATGTCATGGCGACGATGCTGATCTCTACCCAGGTGGGCTTGTAGCTTCCCCAGTTGAAGGGGAGATAATTGCGTTGCAGGTTACCCACGACGATCAGAACGCGTTCGGTGTACATCCCGACGTTGACCATCAAGGTGAAGATCAGTAACAACTTGGTATTGGTCCTCACTTTCTTGAATACCAGGAAGGCCACTGGGAGCAAATTGCAAACCATCTGCAACCAGAAAAGGGGAGCCAATGGACCGGAAATTTCGTCGTGGATCAATTCGCGAATCACTGGTTCATTGCCATACCACTCGACGATGAGACCGCTGAACCAAAAGTAAACCCAGCCCATTCCGGCTACTGCGACCAACTTCCCCAGTGCATTGAAGTGCTCAGTTCGGAGAAAATCTTGTAAGCGCATCGTCCGGCGCACAATAATCAAGATGGTAGCCAGGGCCGAAAGCCCTGAATACACCGCGCCGATGACAAAATAGGGAGCAAAGATCGTGCTGTGCCAACGAGGTTGGATCGTGACGGCGAAGTCCCAGGCGACGATCGAGTGAACCGAGAGGAAGACCGGGATGATGACGATCGAGAAGATACTCAAGGCGCGGTGGAGTTTGTGCCACTCGCTTTCCGTACCTCGCCAGCCGAGAGCCAGGAATCGGTAGAGCCGGTAACGCCAGCCATCGGTGTGGTCGCGGGCCATGGCCATATCGGGAATCAGTGCCAGATAAAGGTAAAGCGAGGAGCCGATCAGGTAGGTGAATATGGCCACCATGTCCCACATAAGGGGGGATTGAAAGTTGGGCCACATGGCGCGATTGTTTGGGTATGGGATCATCCAATAGAACTTCCACACCCGTCCCAGGTGGATAAGGGGGTATAAAGCAGCCATCATTAGGGCGAAGGCGGTCATCGCCTCTGCGCCGCGTGTGATGGGGCGGCGCCAATCGGCTCGGAGCAGGCGCAGTACGGCTGAGATCATTGTCCCGGCGTGACTGATGCCCACCCAGAAGATGAAAGTCGCGATATACAATCCCCAGTAAACGGGTTGGTTGATGCCGGCCGTACCCATGCCCCATACAATTTGATAACCCCAGGCGTATAACCCCCATGCGATGATGGCAACCAAAATAACGACCAGGAGCCAGAAGCCTGGTCCGGTTTTAAACATCGGTCGCAGAACGGCTTCGTTAATTTCGCGATCGCTGCGCTGTTCCAGGAGAAGACGACCGCGCACTTCCTCGTTGATCTCGAGCTCCTCGGGTAGGGTTGACCGGGTGTCTTCCAATGAGGCTTGGTCAGACATTTGTCTCGCCTCCTTTGAGGTATATCACTGCTGGATCGGTCCCGAGCACTTCCAACAGACGGAAGGCTCGATTGCTGCGTGATAAGCTACTGGCACGGCTTTCCGGGTCGAGCAGGTCACCGAAGATCAGGGCTGAAGAGGGACAGGTTTGCACACAGGCTGGCTGGATATCTCCATCCGTCACTTGGCGCCCTTCGGCTGCCGCATCGAGCTCAACACGTCGGATGCGCTGAATGCAGAAGGAGCACTTCTCGATGATGCCTCGCTCTCGCACGGAGACATCTGGATTCAGTTGCTGGTCAAGTGGTTCGGGGAATTCCGGACGAAACCAGTTATAAACACGGACCTTGTACGGACAGGCACTGCCACAGAAGCGGGTGCCGATGCAGCGGTTATATACCTGGGCGTTCAATCCCTCGGGTGTGTGGTAGGTTGCGAATACTGGGCACACCGGTTCGCACGGCGCTTCTGTGCATTGTTGGCATAGCACCGGCATAAAGCGGGCCTTCAAGTTAGGGTATTCCCCCTCCCAGTAGCGTTCAATACGGATCCAATGTAGTGTGCGCTTCTTAACGGCTTCCTCCTCACCCACGATGGCGATGTTATTCTCCGCATGGCAGGCGACCACACATGCCTGGCAGCCGGTGCAGCGGTCCAGGTCGATCACCATGCCCCAGCGGCGGTTTACGTGAGGGGATTGTGTCTCAACGGATGCTTTCGCGACCTTCGCCAACGAGACTCTCCAATCTTGCTAGTTTTCTTGTGCGCCCTACCGGTTCTATTTGGACGCGCGTCGACCCCCATGCTAATTGTTTGGCATTCACTCCGGGTAGTGGAGCGATCAGATCCATCACGTTGACGCCTCGACCGGCAGCGAAACGTCCCGAGTCCTGATGCCCTTGGCCAGTAGGGATGGCTACCACATCGGGTCGAATGCCCGGATAGACCACTACTGCTGCCTCAAGTTCCCCATGTATCGAGTAAACCCGGACCATGTCGTTATCCGTTACACCCAAGCGTTTGGCCGTCTCCGGATTGATTTCCACCCAGGTATTCCATCGAGCGGTGGTCATCGGGTCCGGGGTCTCTTGCAGCCAGGGTTGGCTTGCGCCTCGACCGTCGCTGAGGGTGAGGGATTCATAAGGAAACAGATAGAAAGGGTACTTTTCCTCATCGCCTGCGAAGGTTGCCGACGACACCATCAATTGGCTCGATAGCATGTCGTTAACGTCCGGTTCGTGACGGATGGGGTTTTCAGACCACCAGCCTCCATACTGCCGCCAGAGACTCCAATGACTTGAAGCGGTGCGAGCGTCATATGCACCGATGCTTGATCCCAGCAGATGGGACGCGGTCTCCTCGAGGAAAGCAACTTCATCCGTCCATGGAAGTAGCTCGGCGACTTCACCACCGAGGCGCGCAGCCAGAGCCAAAAGCACATCGGTGGTCGACCGTGTGTCATAGAGAGGTCGGGCTACGGGTTGCTGGCTGCTTACCGTCGGACGATCAGCGGTAGGGGAGACTACCTGATATCCCCAGCCCTCCAGGTACGTGTGATCGGGTAATACGATATCGGCATGAACAGCAGTCTCATCAATGAAGGGACTGAAAGAGATTACCAAGGAGACATTCGACAGTGCCTCGGTGAAACCAGCCCAAGGAGGGATTTCATAAACCGGATTGCTACCGTGAATGAAGAGAACTTCCACCTGACCGTTTTGCATGCGCTCGATGAGGTTCAGAACTTCGCTGAATGGGGAAGGTGTTACCGGCGAAGTGAAGATCTCGGCTGGCACTTCGTGGGGAAGGAAGACGCCTCCTTCTCGACCCAACCGGCGCATGATGACATTGAGCGCCATGATTGCGTCCATGGCCTCATTCTTGTTCGTGAGGCCAGCTAAAGATCCTCCGGCGATCGCAACCGAACGATCAACATCGGTGAAGATCTTCGCTAACCGCAGTAGTTCCTCCGCTGAAATTCCGCTCGTCTCAGCCACTTCCCCAACGCTGACATTCCGATAAAGTAGCGCGTGCTCCCGATGGCTTCCCACGCGTCCTAAGTTTTCCTCCACGATAATCCGCCCAAGGCCAAGCGCGATCAGTCCTTCAGTGCCAGGCTCAGCCGGGATCCATTCATCCGCTGAGGCACCAGTAGCTGAAAGGCGAGGTTCGAATTGGACGAGGTAGCCGCGTCCTCCTATTTTGCCCTGGCGCATCGTGCCATAATCGAAGCTCTGTGCAACGGGTGACATCCAGGTTTCGAGAAAATTAGCACCAAATGAGAAGATGACCTCCGCTCGGGAGATGTCGTATAGAGGTAAGTAAGTCGAATTGAACCAGCGGTTTGCCATGTTGACAGATGCATGGCGACCTTCCAGAGTTGTATGCAAGTCGAAGACCACCGGGGGTGACCCATCCAGTGTTTCAGAAAAAGTCTTCGCAAGCATGTACAGGTGGTCTGGCATCATTCCGCTGAGAATAGTCAATCGCTCCGGTTGTGAGAGTCGTTCGAGGCTGGAGATCACTTGGTCGAGGGCGTCAGACCATGCTATTGGCTCGAAGCGGTGGGAACCACGACCCCCGAACTGACGAACGGCGTTCTTCAGTCGGTCCGGGTTGTACAATACCTGCAGCCCTGCCTGACCGCGTGCGCAGAGCTTACCCCGGTTGAGCGGGTGGGCTGGATTCCCCTCTATCTTCCGTGGCCGTCCGTTGATTACACGTACCATGATGCCGCATCCGGCAGGACACTGTCGGCAAGTGCTGGCATACCAAGTTGCACGACCCGGCAGTTCCTCTTCCGGTGGTTGTACGTAAGGTTCCAGAAGCACGTTCCTTACGGCAGGCGCAAGGCCGGTGGCCACACCGGCGCCAGTAAGTATCTTGAGGAAGGATCTTCGGGGGAGTCTTTTTGGCATCGAATTCACTTGTGGCAAGCCATACAATCAGCAAGCCTGGCTACCTTCTCCTCGGGTTGTTTCAGGTGGCAATCCAAGCACCAGCCCATGTCCATGTTGATAGCTGGGCGAGCCACGGTCATTCGGCTCACTTCGCCGTGACAGGTTTCACAGCTTACACTGGCGCTAAGATGAGGCTGGTGACTGAAGAAGACGTGGTCCGCCATCCGGACGACAGACTGCCAAGGGATGGGCTCATTGCGCTCCCAATAGCCTAGAATGGTCTGCACCTCCGGGCGTTCGGTAGCGATGAACTGGTGGCATCCTACGCACATCCCCACGGATGGAATCCCTGCAACGTCGGAGCGCATTGCGTTGGGATGGCAATACAGGCACTGCACACCGCGCTCTGTATGAAGCTGGTGGCTGAAGGCAATCGGTTGGGACGGGGCGGCCATTGCTGCACGCTGGCTCAAGAAAATCGCAGCTACGAGAAGCAGGATTAGCCCTGCTAACAAAACGAGCCATTTCAGATTGGATGTTTTCTGCGATGTTTTCTCGTCCATCGTAGGCCTATTCGGTCGGTTCGCCTTTACTGGTGGTACTCGTAATCAGGCTTACCAAGTCCTCGACTTGGGTTACGGTGTGACGTTCTCGGTGGAAGATGCTCAATTCATTATTCGCCAGGCTCAAGTGGATGACCCTTGGAGCCGCTCGTAGGATGGCCACAGTGTCTTCGTTCTCTCGTCCTTCGCCATTTACTTCCTCGATGATTACCACATCCGGTTCGAGTGCTGTAATCTGATTGCGGGCAGTCGAGTGATCTGAGGTCGCACCCACCAGTTCCACCTGAGGGTGGCGTAGGAGCAGACGGACCGACTCGTGAAAGAGCGGGTGGGTCCAGATGATGTACACCCGACTCCCTGCCATCACACCTCCCAACTGTGTTCCATACTAGTGGAATTCTTCACGGGGTGGAATCACGTAGATTGCCAAATGAGGCGTAAAGAACGCCAGATGATTTGGCGAATTATGAGGGATGTCTGGCGATAGTCGGGAAGGAATATTTACGAGTCGCGAATCAAACCACGGCGGCGGGCATATCGCACCAGCTCATGCCGTGAATTCATGCCGAGCTTATTCATCAGGTTGGTTCGATGAGAATGCACTGTGCTGGGGCTTATCACGAGACGCTCGGCGATCTCTCTGTTGGAAAAACCCTCCGCGATCAGTTTGAGGATCTGCTCTTCTCTGGAAGTGAGGCGTGGACCATTGAAAGTGTCACTGGAGGATCTCAGGTACTCCTCAACCAGTCGTCTTGCCATGAATGGGTAGAGAAAGACCTCGTCCCGAGCGACAGTTCGTACGGCGTTGATCAATTCCTTGGTCTGTGCACCTTTGAGGATATATCCCGAGGCACCCGCTTCAAGCATTTGGAAGAAATACTCGTCGGAGCGGTGCATGGTCAGGACCAGAATGTTGACTTCGGGGTGGCGCTGCTTGATCTGTCGTGTGGCTTCAAAACCGTTCAGCTCCGGCATACCGATATCCATCAGTACGACATTGGGCTGAAACTGTTCTGCCATCTCGACCGCCGTTGCCCCGTCTTTCGCTTCTCCAACGACTTCAATATCCGGCTCAGAGGCAAGAAGCAGTTTGAGGCCTGCACGGAAGATCGTGTGATCATCAGCGATCAAGATCTTGATCGTCTCCGTCATCCGCTGTCTCCTCTATCGGTATGTAGACCCGTATCCGAGTCCCTTCTCCTGGCTGTGAGTGGATCTCAATCTCGCCACCGAATTGCTCCACACGCTCGCGCATGCCCAGAAGTCCCAGGCCACGTTCGTTCTCGGTGTCGGTGGCTAAAGTCTGTAGATCGAAACCCACACCGTCGTCTGTGATCTCTCCCTTAAGGTGGTGATCCTCACGTACCAACCGGAGGATAACATTTTCCGCGCACGCATGACGTACAACGTTGGTCAATGCTTCTTGAAATACACGAAACAAGACGGTTTCGACCTCCGCTGGTAAGCGATCGGTGAGCACATCTGCTTTCAGGTCGATCGCAACACCCTTGGGCTCAAGAGTACGTTGAGTGAGGGATCTTAAGGCAGCCTCCAGACCAAGGTCGTCTAGAGCTGATGGGCGCAGTCCGAGAATCAGATCATACATTTGGTCGGATGTTTCGGAGATCAACACCTGGGCTCGTTGCAGGTTTTCATCTGCACTCTCAAGATCACGCGTGAGGAGTTTTTGAGCGAGTTCAATACTCAACGCAGTGCTGCTCAATCCCTGTCCCAGCTCGTCATGCAACTCTCGAGCCACGCGCTTTCGCTCTTCCTCTTGGGCGGTGATCAATCGTTGGAGCAAAATACCTCGCTCAACGATCCGTTTATTGAGTGCTCTTGTGAGTGCTCTGTTCTCTTTATCTCTTTCCCCAATCCGGTCGGCCATGGCGTTATAAATGGAACTCAATCTCCCAATCTCATCATCAGGGGTTTCATCAAGCTTAAGTGTCTGATCCTGACGGTCAAAATTGGCGATCGCCTGTCCCAACTTGTAGATACGACGAAGGATTGTACGATTGATGGCTAAATTCACCAGTAACGCCATGACGATAGCGGTACCGATCCACCATATCAAGTTGTCCCGCACATCGGCGGTGAGCGCGTTTTCAACTGGTGCGAAGGAAAAATCGGTCAGGAGCACTCCGATCAGCCTTTGGTCAGCGTCATGGCAGGCGGTGCATGCCGGTTGATTTTCGATGGGATGCATGCTCCTGAAGTATCGTTGTCCGTCGACGTCGGATACGACAATGCCAGAGGGTCGATCTGAGGGCAACAGGCTATGGCATGGCTGGCAGGTCTCGTCCTGAGCGTTCAGTATCTCCCCGACATTCTCGTTGTTGGGAGCAATGACTACCTTACCATCAGTATCCATCAAGTAAAGGCGCCGGATGCGTTCATCCTTACTGATATCATCAAATGTGGTCTGGAGCCGAGCGAAGTCTGAAAGGAGCATATCCTGCTGCAGAATATTTTCGATGACCTGCCCGGTCTGCGAGGCTAGGAGAGACATATTTTTGAGGTTTCGCTCTCGATGGCGGAAGTACTCAACAGCGGTTGAAACCCCCATGATCATCAAGATGGGTATCAGAATCGTAAGCGTCCCTCTGACCCGCAAACTGGTGAAAAAAGGTTGAGGGTCATAGGGCTTCTCATGCCGCCGGTACTGCCTCGGCGTGAGCTTCACTCCAGTCATGGGGTTTTGTTCTTCTTGCATCTTCCTCGCGTGGTGCCTAAAGTGTCAATGGTCAAGCGGATCGATGGTTTCAATTTTGCCACAAGTTCCCCCTTTTTTGGTAACAAAAACCATCCGGTGAGCATGACTATGTTGGGTCTATATGAAATGAATACGTTAGAGCTCCCTAACCGATTCTCACCCTCCCATTCCCTGAGATTCATTCTCCATTAATCTAATTGCGTAAAAATCCACTATGGGGGTCCCTCATGCTGGATCATGGCTGATGCCAGGGAAAACAGGTGACATTTATCTATAATTGACGCAAGGCAAGAATGATAGAATTTTGAATTGTTGTCGGCATACGTTGATTGGATTGGTTCTAATTTTGTTGATTTTAAGGAGGTCGTCGTTATGGCAGATGAAAGCAAAGCTTTGAGGTCTAACGGGAATTCGAGCGGTCGGTCTAAGTTTCTAATCGGTGGTTTACTCATTACGGCCGCAGTCGTCTACCTGATTGCCTCCTCGACCAGCTTAGCAGCCCAGTATTATCTAACCATCGATGAATTAATTGTCCGGGGCGAATCGGTGGGCGATCGCAANNTTCACGATGGCTCACATGCCTGCCGATCTGGACGAGATTCAGGACGCAGGAGGCTTGGCGCAGGTGCTCCGCCAGGCGGTCACCGATCCGACGGCCGCTCGTCTGCAAGTGGAGTACATTGGCCCAAAACCTGATCTGCTCCGTCATGAGGCGCAGGCGATCGTCACCGGTCAAATGGGCGAAGACGGAGTGTTCTATGCTGATGAGCTATTGCTGAAGTGCCCAACGCGGTACGAGGACGAAATCCCGCTCCAAATCGAAGAAGGTTGATCGTAATGCTTTTAAGACGCACGCTCGTCGAACATTGGAGCCCACGCACAAGTTTATGCCGATTGGGCTCTTTATTCGTTGCGACTAGTCTTCTCATCCATGTGGAGGCGTAAACGTTGGTAGCAAACCTGGGATACATCTCACTATTAATCGCACTGTTAGCAGCTGTGTACGGCGCGATTGCAGCAGCTTACGGGGCAAGGCGAAATAACCAAGCTTTTGTCGAGAGCGCACGGCACGCCATGTTGCTCACATGGCCTTTGATCACCATCTCATCGCTGGCGATCATATGGTTACTCGTCGACGGGCAATATCAAGTCCAATATGTGGCCTCTGTGACCAGCAATACGATGCCGACGTACCTGAAAATCACGGCGTTGTGGGGCGGGCAAGAAGGCTCTCTAGTGTTCTGGTCCTGGCTGATGGCCGCATTCGCCTCCGCTGTCAGCTTGCGTAAATGGGATCGTGATCGAGAGCTCTTACCGTGGGTGGTGGTCGTGGCGATGGTCACGCTAGCTTTTTTCCTTTCTCTGGTGATCTTTATCGAAAATCCCTTCGAACGGTTGTGGTTGACTCCCACAGGTGAGCAAGTGACGGCCATGATACAACCAAGGGGATCGATGCCTCTGATCCCAGAGGATGGTAGGGGGTTGAATCCTTTGCTGCGCCATCCTGGCATGATCATCCACCCGCCGATGCTCTACCTGGGCTTTGTCTCCTTTGTCATCCCGTACGCGTTCGCCATGGCCGCGTTGATCACAGGGCGAAGTGACGACCGTTGGATTCGCATCACGCGGCGCTGGACACTTGTCGCCTGGCTATTTTTGTCATTGGGACTGATCTTGGGCGGTCGCTGGGCCTACGATGTGCTGGGGTGGGGCGGGTATTGGGGTTGGGATCCTGTGGAGATCGCCGCCTTCATGCCCTGGCTCACGGGCACAGCCTTCTTGCACTCGGTGATGGTTCAGGAGAAGAGGGGCATGCTCAAGCAATGGAACATGGTCTTGATCATTCTCACTTATGCCCTGGTGGTCTTCGGTACATTCCTGACCCGCTCTGGGGTGCTCTCGTCGGTGCATGCCTTCGCACAGTCGGCGATCGGCCCGATGTTCTTCGCCTTCATCGGCATCACACTCATCGCCTCCCTCTCTCTGCTTATTCAGCGTTGGGAGACACTTCAAGGGGAGAATCACCTTTCATCGCGGCTTTCGCGTGAATCTCTTTTCCTGTTGAACAATTTTCTCTTTATCAGCATTACCGTGGTGTGTTTCTGGGGCGTCATCTATCCCCTGATCTCCGAGCTCTTTACGGGGACAAAGGTGACCGTAGGG